>ERZ826242.31-NODE-31-length-248302-cov-13.554557_pt1 | contig 248302 bp, 233 predicted proteins | sample MGYA00519871_ERZ826242 | MGnify/ENA primary metagenome ERZ826242 (study PRJEB31778, sample SAMEA3449226) | human gut metagenome | biome: human gut; feature: human-associated habitat; material: faeces | place: United Kingdom | collected 2010/2012 ... | reverse complement strand
GAGAGCGCAGGCAGCTACGATTCTGATGCGTTTCTGCGAAGAAGTAGCGAAATAGTGTGGCTGCAGAGCGGACAAAGCGTTCGTTAAACTGTGGAAAATAACGTAATGCCGCTGTTCCGCCGCCTGTAGAAGGCGGCGGAACAGCGGCGGTTTATTGGATTTTATCCGGGAAAAAGACGACCCGAAAGCCGGCATATCGGCTTTCGGGTCGTCTTTTTCCTGACTGCAGAATTATTCGGACTTTATTCTGTTTCTATTTTTCATCGCTGTCCTCTTCAGATGATGTGTATTGCTCCGCATGGGCTTTGATTTTTCCAAAACTCTCTTCGCTGATGACATGTTCGATTCGGCAGGCGTCTTCAGCGGCTACTTTCGGATCTACGCCGAGACGGATCAGGTACTGACTGAGCAGGACGTGTCTCTCATAGATGGCAGTGGCGATGCGCATACCCTCCGGAAGAAGTGTTATCATTCCATCGGGCGCCATTTCGATCAGTCCGCTTTCGCGGAGTTTTTTCATGGCGACGCTGACACTCGGTTTTGAAAAATTGAGTTCATTTACGATATCGATAGAGCGAACCTGTCCCTGACGCTGTTTTAAGATGAGTATGGTTTCGAGATAGTTTTCCGCTGATTCTTGTATTTTCAATGAAATTCGCCTCCTTTTCTATGAGATGCTCTGAACTTTGGCGAGCGGCTGCGATCAGGATTTCGCTTTGGCGATTCTGTTCTGATACTTCGCTCTGTCTTGGTTATTGAGAATCGATTTTCTGAGCCGGAGATTTTCCGGTGTCACTTCCAGCAGTTCATCATCGGCCAGAAATTCCAGGCATTGTTCCAGACTCATCTTTCTGACCGGTACCAGACGCAGAGATTCCTCGCTGCCCGCGGCTCTCATGTTTGTCAGGTTCTTCTTTTTGCAGACATTTACGTTAATATCGCCTGCTTTCGGCGCTACGCCGATGACCATTCCCTCGTAAACAGGGACGCCTGCTTCTACAAAGAGCGCGCCCCGGTCCTGAGCGTTGAAGAGTCCGTAAGCGTTTGTCTCTCCTGTCTCGAATGCCACCAGGCTTCCGGTGGATCTTCTTGCGACCTCTCCTTTAAAAGGCTCGTAGCGGTCGAAGACGGAGGCCATAATGCCTTCGCCCCGAGTATCGGTCAGAAATTCATTCCGATAACCGAAAAGGCCTCTGGACGGCACCAGGAATTCGATTTTCATACGGCTTCCCACCGGTGTCATCTGAACCATTTCCGCCTTTCTGACTCCCATCTTTTCCATGACAGAGCCGACGGAATTTTCCGGTACGTCGACTACGAGACGTTCGATCGGTTCGCACAGCACGCCGTCGATCTCTCTGGTGAGGATCCGAGGCGGTGAAACGGCGAATTCATAGCCTTCCCGGCGCATATTTTCCATCAGAATGGAAAGATGCATTTCTCCGCGGCCCGCTACGTTGAATGCGTCGGTAGAATCCGTTTCCGTTACTCTCAGAGAGACATCTTTCAGAGTCTCTTTTAAGAGGCGGTCCCGGAGATTTCGTGAAGTGACATATTTTCCTTCCCGGCCGGCGAAAGGCGAGTCGTTTACGACAAAAGTCATCTCCATGGTCGGTGCGGAGATCTGGACGAAAGGCAGAGGTTCGGGAGCATTGGGATCACAGATCGTATCCCCGATGGTGATGTCGCCGATGCCGGAGATTGCGATGATATTGCCGGCGTAGGCTTCTGTGATAGCTTTCTTTGTCAGACCGTCGTATTCGTAGATATTGGACGCTCTCAGTTTTTTGCTGGTGTTGTCATCATGGTAATTGCAGACGATGATGTCCTGATTCTGGGTGAGTTTGCCCCGTTCGATTCTCCCCACCGCAATCCGGCCGACGAATTCGTTGTAGTCCAATGCGGAGACCAGCATTTGAAACGGCTGATCGTAATCGGCCTCTGGAGCGGGGATGTGACTGAGAATCGTCTCAAACAGCGGACGGAGATCAGTGCCCTCTGCATTCTGGTCAGCAGATGCGATGCCCCGGCGGGCGGAACAGAATAAAATCGGAGATTCCAGCTGATCATCCGTAGCGTTGAGATCGATCAGCAGCTCGAGAATCTCGTCGATGACTTCATCGATCCGGCGGTCCGGACGGTCGATTTTGTTGATGACGATGATGACTTTGTGACCCAGTTCCAGCGCCCGGGACAGCACGAACCTCGTCTGAGGCATCGGACCTTCCGCAGCGTCGACCAAAAGGATGACGCCGTTTACCATCTTCAGGATACGCTCCACTTCTCCGCCAAAATCGGCGTGTCCCGGTGTATCTACGATATTGATTTTCACGTCGCCATAAGTGACGGCCGTATTTTTTGCTAAAATTGTAATGCCGCGTTCTCTCTCCAGGTCGTTGGAGTCCATGACTCTTTCGACGACAGACTGATTTTCACGGTAAACGCCGCTCTGCTTGAGCATTTCGTCGACGAGAGTGGTCTTGCCGTGATCGACGTGGGCGATAATTGCAACATTTCTGAGATTAGGGTTTATCAAATAAAGTGCCTCCTTAAAAGCCGTATTTTTCTTTAAAATACCAGAACCGCGGCAGGTGCGCTAAAATATTTTTCTGATATTTCAGTACTTTTTCATAACTATATATTATATTCTAATTCGTAAAATGAAGCAATATAAATAGAGAAGGCCGGACAAAAGATAAAGGAAGATGATGCCGGTATTTTTTATTTTATCAAAAAAATGGGGAAGAATGTCGAAAATCCTCGAATACATGCCGAGGAAAACTGAAGAAAATAGAACGAAAAGCGGATGTTTTTGGTAATCTCTTCGCTGGAAAAGGAATTCAACCGAAAAAAATAAAAAATATTAGTGTTAAGAATTGGTAAATCCATTGACGGGATGTTTTTTCTGTGATACACTGATTAACGTAAGCGAAATGTTATCTTGATTCACATGTTTCTGTAAGTCATTAGACATTTAATGATTTACAAAAATATGTGAATTTTTTAAATTTGAGACGAAACTGAAAAGGGAGAATTCCTTTTGAAAGCGGTTTCCTGCCGCCTGCGGCGGCAGTACGGCAAAAAATCTTTCATAATTGAATTTATGATATAGAGATTTTATTATTTTTAAGACAGGAGGTATTTTAGATGAGCAATGGTACTGTAAAATGGTTCAATGCAGAAAAGGGTTATGGTTTTATCGCTGATGATGACGGCGGAAATGATGTGTTTGTACATTTCTCCGCAATTCAGGCTGATGGATTTAAGACATTAAATGAGGGCCAGAAGGTCACTTTTTCAACGGAACCGGATCCGAAAAACAGCGATAAGCTCAGAGCTGTTGATGTTGTCGTTGTAGGTTAATTTTACCTGACGATAGATCGCGGGCAGTTATTCCGTATATACTATCGAACGACCCGAGCCGCCTAATAGCAGGCGGCTTTTTTGTATGCCGAAAATCTTTGGTGTGCGGCGTAATACGACATTTTCGCTGAAGAGATTCAGATTTTTTGAAAAGTTTCTAAAGAACTCTGACGTGACGCGATATTTATGACAATCTCGGAAAGAGACGGAGAGATATTTTAGGACAATCGAGAAATTATGATCAGTAAGGAAGTTGTAATTTTTTCCGTTTTTATATAAACTTATGACATGGAGTTAGTATAGACAAACCGAAGTTTGTCTATATTTTTTGACTTATAGTTAAATAAGACTAACTATGTACTTTGAGGAGGAAAAATGAAAAGGAAACTGATATGTCTCAGCCTGTCCGCTTTTCTTGCGGCTTCCGGAGCGATGCCGGCATTTGCGGCGACAAGTGCGGTATCGTTCCAGGATCTGCAGGGCAACTGGGCAGAAGAAGCTGCGCTGTATTGTGCGGAAAAAGGACTGATGCAGGGGTATAATGGAAACTTCCGTCCGGCAGACCACCTGAGCCGTGCCGAGATGGCTGCGGTTATCGTCAGGAGTCTCGGGTTGACGGAAGAAACGGATCTGACAGCTTATTCTGATATAGATGCGTCTTCCTGGTATTACAGCGACATGTCTAAAGTGGTAGAGGCAGGTATTTTCCAGGGGTCCGGGGATAAGCTGAATCCCGGAGCAGATATTACAAGGGAAGAAGCTTTTACCGTATTTGCCAGAGCTTATCAGCTTGAGGCGGATCTCAGCGTACTGGAACGATTTCGTGATTCGGATCAGATTTCCGCATGGGCGAGGGACAGCGTTTCGGCTATGGTCCGTAAGGGATGGATTGAAGGGTCCGACGGCGCTCTGAAGCCGAAAAGCCCGATCAGCCGCGGTGAGCTGGCACAGATTTTCTACAACGGCGGAAACGATATGACACCGTCTTCCGGTGAAAATCCGTCCTCAGAGGTGAAACCGGGAACCGGACAGGGCGGATCTTCTTCCGGCGGCAGCTCTGGAGGAGGTTCCGGCGGAACGGTGACGCCTGTCGAGGAGTCTCTGGTGAAGGAATCGCAGACAAAGATCGTAGATCTGGGATATGCTCAGTATGTATCCATCGCTTTTGAAGATGGATATTCTGCAGAGAACTGTACGGTTACAGTCGACGGCACCGATGTGACTTCTGTGCTGACGCCGGTTACGGACGACGGCTCTGTAGCGAAGTGGGAACTGACCTCGCTGAAACCGGCGAAGCTCACAGTGACCAGCGGCGACAGAACGCAGAATGTTATCCTCAGCGATAACAAAGATCCGCAGACACCTGAGGTCGTCAGCGACACCGGTGCAGATTATTTTCTAACTCACGGCGCCGTATACGTATGGGACTATTATCTTACCAATTATGATGCGGCGGGAAATGTGAGAGTAAAACCGACTAAGACTACATTCGGTACATCTTCGCAGGAACAGGAAATTCCTTTCTATTCTCCGGACGCTGTTTTAGTCCCGGATGAAGAAGCGGATAACGGATATCATGTCAGCGGAGAGGCTGTCGTCATGTTTAATTACGCCGAAGGAACCGAGGCGGAAAAGGCATGGGTGGACGGTATTTCCGATGTGGATCTGGGTGGCATATGGAGAAAACAATCAGACGCTGAACGGGGAATTGGAATGGACTCTGGACAAAGAGGCGCCCCACGGCGATTCTACTGTAGCGCAGGTTTCCGTTCCGCTGGGACAGATCAACTTTTTCTCAAATGGCCGTTACCAGTTGAGAATTACTTCCGGCGAACAAAGCCGCCTTTTTCCGATACATGTGGTAAATGAAAAGATTCCGTCGATGCAGCTGTCGGATCCTTCGGTGGAGAGCGGCAAGAACGTCCACTTTAAGATAAAGGATATGACGTACGGTATTACGATGCCTATTTATCGGGTACAGCTCACACTGCCAGGCGGGGAAACTGAAGAACTGGATAAAATCGACGACTGGTATCTTTTCGGAGACAGTTTTGTCCTTTACAACGACAATGAAAATCATCTTACCGAAGCGGGAAATTATACGCTGACGATCTGGGCGGACGGATTTCAGTCTTTCTCGAAGACTTTCTCTGTAAACGGCGCCGGAGCGTTGTTTTCCGAAAATATGAAGAACGGCGCCGGAGCGGCAAAGCCTGTCTCTTTTCAGCCGGATGCGGTAACGATGGCTACTTCGGTGGGTTCCGGAGGATCGGAGGACGGTTCGGGCGGCAGCATGATGAGTGCGGATCTGGTATTCGATGCAGACCTTCTGGCAAATGCGGAGATTCTCTGTGAAATCGGTGTGGAAAACGATTATGCGAAAGCTATCGCTGACCGGTGGGAGTATGATATGAGCGGTATAGACGCCGTATATCTGCAGGGTTCCGACGTGCTCTACACCGCATCGGGGTATTTTGACGCAGTAAATGAGGCGAGAGCGAAAGACAAATATCTGACTTTTGCGCAATATATCGAAACCGAGGGAGCAGAGACGACTCAGAACCGGCCATACCGTGTAAAACAGGTGCTGGAAGATAACCTGCTGGGAGAGGCCATAGCCTTTGATGAGGCCGCGGGCAAAGAGGTTGCGGATCTGATTCTCGTCGACGGGCAGGGGGAACCGGCGGTGTCGGTGAAGGAAAATACCGATCCGGTCTTTTATTGTGAAGATCTCGCTTATCTGCAGGCAGTCGGCGGACATATCTATCTGAATAACGATTATCTCAATCCGATTTCTGAGGAAGACTGTGTGATCGATGCGGAGAAGAATACTATGACGCTGAAAGGGCTTGTGCTGACACCGGGTCTCCATACGCTGGAACTTCGGGCGCCGGGCTATCAGACGGTTCGTCTGACTTTCCAGTATGAAAAAGTACTGGAACAGAATTTATCCCTTTCGCTCAGCGATGCGTCTGTACAGCCGGGCGATACGATTACAGTAACGGTGAGTGGATCGGAAGGCGATTTCCTGAAAAATCTGAAGTCAGTCGTTCTGAACCAGCCGAACGGCAGCACCGCGTCCATCGGTCCGGAGGGATATTACGGTTATGACGAATACTATACGCTGGCGGAAGATTACAGATCTCTGACTATTGTCACAGGAGATTCGTTCCGTCTGGCAGGACAATATTCTATTCAGCTGCAGGCAGAGTATTATGCGGAGAGCCTGACGACGGAAGAGTTTACAGTAATCGCAGAGGAAAAAACCGCGCCTTCCGGGGAAATTTCCCTTGATGAAGAGCGCGGCCTGTATCAGATTTCTTTTGAGAGCGCGGGCAGTATCTATTCCTGGAAATCAGCGATTCAGTCGGTGACAGTCAACGGCGAGTCCTATACAGAAGCCGGGATACTCAGCAGTCCGCAGAGCGATTCGAAAACGTACCGATTTTCCAATTCTTACGGATACGATGTCCTTTCGCTCGGCGGAGGTTCGTTTAAAGCGGATGAAAACAACGAAATCATTATCTGCGCAGAAGGATATCAGGACTTTGTGATAGAGTACAATGAGAATTCCGGAGCAGATAATCAGGGAGCAGAACCGCCTGCAGTGGACAAAATTGAAACACCATTTTACGGAGATTATCGAAATATCATTTTTGAAGGAGGATATACTCAGAGTGAATATATGGATGCGATTACAAGTGTAATCGTTGATGGTACGGAATATCAGAAAGTAGATTATATGTCTGCGTATAAGGGGGTATATAGGGTACTGCCAAGTGACGCTCAGATTCATATCGGGATCGAAGGTCTTGCATCGGGAGAACATACCGTTACGGTCAAGGCCAGCGGTTACAAAGACTGCACGTTCACTCTGACTGTAAACTGATCAATCTGCAAATATGATACCGGTGTCCCCCGCCTCTGCAGGCGGCGGGCGCCATCTCATTTCTTTTCCATGACATCTGTCTCCACGGAGGGGGTACCTTCCCAGGGGACGGATGTCTCTCTTTTATCAGAGACGGGTTTTGTTTGGCTTTGTGAATTTACTGGTATAATGATATAATAAATAAAAATAACAATTCTATATGTCAATGTCACAAAGAACTGACGGTCCGCCGCGGTCTTCGGATCCGAAACTTGTTTCGTATAGGACACGGATGTGCGGGACGAAAGCAGATATGAGGTAAGTCAGACGGGAGGAAAAGTGATGAGCGAAAAAAATATTTACGCACAGATTCTCGATGCTATCGCAGAGGGAGAAAGCGTTTCGATGAATACGACGATTAAGGGCGAGAGCGGCAGGATCTCGGAAGGTCTCAGCAGAACGCTGGAAATTGTAGCGCAGAACAGAGCGGAGGAAGGTCTTTCCGTAGTAAAGCCGGAAACGGTAAAAAACGGCGGGGACTTTGAAATTTCCGAACCGATGCTTCCAAAAGAACGTCTGATCGTTTTGGGCGGCGGTCATATCGCGCTGCCGGTATGTGAGTTTGCATCGAAATGCGGTTTTGAAGTTTACGTGGCGGACGACAGACCCGCCTTTGCCAACGCTCCGAGATTTCCGTGGGCGGCGGGCGTGCTCTGCGATTCTTTTGAAAACAGCATCGAGCAGCTGAAAATCACGCCTTACGATTTTGTCGTCGTCATTACGAGAGGGCACCGGCATGATGCGGACTGTCTCAGAGCGATTCTTCCAGGGAAGCAGCCGGCTTATCTGGGCATGATCGGCTCTAAGAGAAGAGTTCGCGGACTCTTGGATATGCTGGTGGAAGAAGGTTACGATAAGGAAAATATCGAGCGCATCTGTACGCCGATCGGCTTAAAGATCGGAGCGGTGACTCCGGAGGAAATCGCGGTGTCGATCCTGTCGGAAATCATCGCGTACAAGCGCCTGCCGGAAAAGAATACCGGACATTCCAGATATGTCAACGGTTCAGATCTGGATCTGGAGATGATCGAATATCTGGCGGAAAATCACGAACCGAAAGCTGTCGTCACCGTAATTCAGGCAAAAGGATCTACGCCGAGAGGCGCCGGTGCAAAGATGGCCGTGGACCCGAGAGGCCAAGTGACGGGAAGTATCGGCGGCGGCTGCAGTGAAGGAGCTGTCATCCGCGATGCGGTGGATATCATAGGCACGGGGGAATATAAGACAGTGTTTATCGATATGACCGGAGAAGTGGCGGAGTCCGACGGCATGGTCTGCGGCGGCGTAATGTATGCGCTGATCGAGGACGGTACGGAAATGTGATCTTTCGGAGCGGACGCGGACGGCGGTTCTCCCGGAAGCGGGAGACGTATCAGAGTCGTTGTAAGCGCAGAGAGCGCTGGAATTGATTTTTTGTGAGACAGGAAAATCAGCGGATCTTTTTATGACAGGAGCGGCACAGAAGATGAAAGAATTTATATACGCAGATAACGCTGCGACTACGAGAATTTCACAAATGGCATTTGAGGCGATGGTACCGTATCTTACAGAGTATTACGGAAATGCATCCGCCCTTTACCGAATCGGCCGCGATTCCCATAAAGCGGTGGAGGATGCGAGGAAACAGATCGCTTCTCTGATTCATGCCGGTCCGATGGATATTTATTTCACCTCCTGCGGTACAGAGGCGGATAATTGGGCGGTAAAAGGCGTCGCTCATAAAATGAAAAAAGACGGGAAAAAACATCTCATCACCACAGTCATTGAGCATCATGCCATTCTGCATGCCATGCATGCGCTGGAGGAAGATGGATTTGAAGTAACCTACCTTCCGGCGGATTCCGGAGGAAGGGTTCGTCCGGAATCTGTGAGAGACGCACTGCGGCCGGACACCGCTATGGTGTCCGTGATGTATGCAAATAATGAGCTGGGCACGATTCAGCCGGTGGAAGAAATCGGTGCGCTGTGCCGGAAGGCGGGCGTCATTTTTCATACGGATGCGGTGCAGGCGGCAGGGACTCTTCCCATCGACGTCGTCGCTCAGAATATCGATATGATGTCGGTATCAGCGCACAAGTTTCACGGACCGAAAGGAGTCGGTTTTCTGTACTGCCGGAGGGGTCTGTATCCCGATAATTTTATGGACGGCGGGGCGCAGGAACGGGGACACCGGGCCGGTACGGAAAATGTGGCCGGAATCGTGGGGATGGCGGCGGCTCTGAAAGAAGCCTGCGGCAGTCTGGATGAGAAGGCGCGGCATCTGTCCTCTCTGAGAGACAGGGTTCAGGAAGGCCTGCTAAAAATTCCCGGTTCCCGTCTCAACGGCGGAGACGAGCACCGTCTGCCGGGAACAGTAAATGTTTCTTTTGAGAAGGTAGACGGGGAATCCCTTTTGTTTCAGCTGGATCTCATGGGAATCGCAGCATCTTCCGGTTCTGCCTGTGCTTCCGGTTCCGTGGATCCGAGTCATGTCCTTCTTGCCATCGGTGTGCCGTATCACATGGCTCACGGATCTCTGCGGATTTCCCTGGGTCGTTACAATACGGCGGAAGAGGCGGATCGGATCGTAGAGGCGGTAACTGACGCAGTTGCGCTTCTGCGGGGAGAAAGATGAAGCGCATGGGCAGAAGAGAAAGAAAGCGGCGCGTATTTGCGCTGATTATTTCCGCGGTGGTTTTATGTTTTCTTGCAGCTGGCTGCTCTCTGCCGCAGAGCGGAGATTCAGAAGCTTCCGGGGGGAGCAATTCTTCGGAAACGGTGCAGGAGAAAAACGCCGGACAGGTTCAGAGAACCGTCTTCGCGATGAATACGATGATGAATCTGCGGGCGTTCGGCGAAAATGCAGAGGCGGCGATCGAGGCGGCGGAAGAAGAAATCCGGCATTTGGATACTCTGTTGCAGAGGGGCGAAGAATCCAGTGAAATTTATCAGCTGAACAGCAGCGGATCGAGAGAAGTTTCCGAAGAGACGCTGTCTGTTATAAAGAGGGCTCTCGAAATTGCAGAAGCCACCGACGGCGCCTTTGATCCTTCTATCGCTCCTGCAGCAGATCTCTGGGGTTTTTACGGACAGAATTTCCGGGTGCCTTCACCGGATGAAATTTCGTCGGTTCTTCCGACGATCGGCTGGAAAAAAATTTCTATCGAAGGAAATCGTGTAACGCTGCAGCCGGGGACAAAAATCGACTTGGGCGGAATCGCCAAAGGCTTTCTTTCTGGAAAATTGATGGAGATCTTTCGGGATCACGGCGTGGAAACAGGAATCGTCTCTCTCGGGGGAAACGTACAGACTCTCGGAGAGAAAACAGATGGAAGCATCTGGAAGGTGGCGCTGCAGGATCCGGACGACCCTGACCGTTATCTGGGGCAGCTGAGTGTTGCGGATAAAGCGGTGGTGACTTCCGGAAGCTATCAGCAGCATTTTGAGAAAAACGGAAAGGAATATCATCATATTCTGGATCCGAAAACAGGCTGGCCTGCGGACAGCGGGCTGACTTCTGTGACGATTATCTGCGAGGACGGCGCGCGGGCGGACGGTCTGTCCACCGCTCTTTTCGTGATGGGCGCCGAACGGGGGATTGCGTATTGGAAAGGCAATGAAGGCTTCGATGCGATTTTTGTGACGGCTGACCGAAAAATTTATGTCACGGAGGGGCTGGAAGGAAATTTTGAATGTGTCGATTCCTATGAAATCGTAAGAAAATCATCGTGAGAGACTGGGTATTTCGCTGAAATATGAGATTTACTGTCCGCAGAGACTGCGGATACCGGCGTGGCCATAGAAACGAAAAAGAGAGCGAGCCTGCAGACAAAAGCTGCGGGCTCGCTCTCTTTTTCGTTTCTATGCTTTTTGATGCGGGCGGGGACGGATTGTTTCCGGATACGCTGTCTCTGCGCGGGCCAAGTTATATGCGTATCTGCACGATATAGGCGTCGCTTTGGTTTTCCGTGACATTCAGGAAGTTGTAGGAATTGATCACATATGCGTTTCCCGTTGCCTCAATATTCTGTTCCTGGAGCCAGTCCAGAAGGAAACGGACCGTAGGGAAAATTGTTTCCGTTCCTCCTTTATGAACGAGACAGGCATATTGACCGGCTTCTCTGGTGAAAGAACTGCTGCGCGCGGACTGATTAGCCGGATCATTTTGCCGGAGACGTTCGTTGTGCATACAGGAACAGAAATTGTCAGTGATCAGCACATGGTGCGGGATAATGCAGCAGATCGGATAACAGGGCAGCTGAAATTCATCGCTATCCTTTTCGAAAAAAAAGGCTGACATTTTTTCTGCGTTGCTCAGATCGTTCAGCGAATGGCAAAAAGGAATGGGAGTCAGATAATAGGTTCCCTCGTCCAGGATTTCGATGGACGGCTGATCATTCTCATGACTGTTCACATAATTTAAAAAATCATTTTTGCATTCCAGGAAAAGCATAGCGGACTGGAGTTCTTCTATCTTTTCGCTGAGACGTTTTTTGTGGTATTCGAATAGTAATTCGGAGGAACCGGGGCGTTCCTTTTCGTGGTCCAGCATAGTGGCGATCGATTCCAAAGAAAAGTCGAGTTTGCGGAAAAAACGAATAAAATTAACGGTCTGGACCTGTTCCGGAAGAAAATATTTATAACCGTTTTCTCCGATGAATACCGGGCGGATCAGCTGTTTTTTTACATAAAACGACAGAGTATCCCGGCCGATACGGGCCAATTTCGCCAAATTTCCAAGGGTAATATATTGGTTCTTTATATCTTCTGTTTTTTCCATCTTTTTCTCATCTCCTTTTTCTGTTTAATTGTAGGTAATCCTTGACCTGGTAGTTACTTATAAGTTTATACTATATTCTAAAGAAAACAAGTATAAATAATAAAAACAAATAAAATGGATTAGAAGTAAATCGTCTCAAACCTGCGGAGCTTTCTGCAGTGTATATATAATATGGAAGAGTTTTGGAAATGAAGGATATTTTCAGGTTTTCAGGAAAAATAAGGAAAAGAGAGAGTTCTCGGCAGAAAAAGTGTCAGATGGAATCCTTTGCCGAGGAAAGAATGAAAAAATATATTTCCGTCTTTCTACTGGTTCTTGCGACAGCCGTTTTGTGCGGATGTAGCGGAAGCGCGGAGGTATCGCAGGCGGATTCTCCGGCGCTGCAGAGCTGCGAGTCGTACGGTATCTGTGAAGGCGGAGAGCAGGATCAGTATATCATAGCTGAACTGATATTTGACCGGCCGGTTTCTTTTTCGGAGGAGCTGAAAGAGCAGCTTCGTGTAGTGATCGGAGGCCAGAGAATCGCTCCCGAGAAAATCGAGGTAGGCGCAGTGGAGAACCGGGAGGATGCCGTGCAGCTGAAAATGGCGGTACAGCAGGTTAACGACGGATATCTGGAAATCACCAATGCTCCCGGAGAAGAAAAGCTGACAGCTCTCACCGATGCGGAGGGCAGGTACTGTGCGGCTTCCGCGGATGTGAAGCAGCTGATCCCAAGCGGTGCAGCCATTACCACTCTGAAAAGTGATCCAGCGCAGACCGTTTGCAGGGTGGACCAGATTGTGACTCACAGAAGCATTATCTGGATTCAGCTTTTCAGCGGAAATCAGGCGGTGGAACCTTCGAATTCAAACACTACAGACGTGATGGAAGGCGCCTGTGCGGTGCACGAACACGAATTCCTCTGGGCTACAAAAGAGACGACGGCTGCGGATATTGCGGAGACTGTCTCTAACTTTTACGGGGAAGATTTTTCCGCTTCCGCAGAGGGCGATGAGATTACCGTCACCAGAAAAACGGGGGAGAACGCCGGGAATCTGGAACTGAAGATATATAATGGAAAATAAAAATACGGCAGTCGAGGATAATCGGAAAGTTATGAAAGCAGAGACAGCGCGGAGTTTAGGAAAGAGAAAAAGGAATATACCGGCGATTACGGCGGGACTGATCGTCCTGCTGCTGATTGCAGCGGTTATTTCCGTACTGATAGGAAGATATTCTATCACGCCGGACATGTTGTGGGAGATCCTGTTTCACGGCGATGATCCTCTGAGTGAGGAAGTGGAAGCTGCGTCTCTCGTCCTGTTTGAGGCGAGAATTGCCAGAATTGCGGCGGCGGTTCTGATCGGCGCCGCGCTTTCTGCAGCGGGGGCATCTTATCAGGGAATTTTTCGAAATCCCATGGTATCGCCTGATATTCTCGGCGCGGCGACGGGAGCGAGTTTTGGAGCGGCTCTGGCAATTCTCTTCGGAGCGAGTGCTCTGATGATTCAGGTTTCCGCTTTCTGTTTCGGTCTTGCAGCGGTAGCGGCGGCGTATTTCGCGAGTTCGGTTCTGACACGGCAGTCCGGTGGAGCGACTCTGACGCTGGTTCTCACCGGCATGGTGGTATCAGCGCTGTTCTCCGCGTTTATCTCTATCGTCAAATTTGTCGGAGACCCTTATGATACTCTGCCTACGATAACTTTCTGGCTGATGGGGGGATTGACCTATGTGACGAAAGGCGATCTTTTCATCATGCTGATTCCTTTTGCAGCAGGTATGATTCCGCTGCTGCTTCTGAGATGGCGGTTGAATATCCTGTCATTTGACGACGAAGAAGCGTCCTCGCTGGGGGTAGATACAAAAAAGACGCGGGCAGTCATTATTTTATGCGCTACGCTGATGTCTTCTTCAGCGGTAGCTGTAGGAGGCATGATCGGATGGGTCGGACTGATCGTTCCGCATATCGCCAGAATGCTGACAGGACCGGATTATTCCAGGATGCTTCCGTGCTCTATGCTGACGGGGGGCCTTTTCCTTCTGATCGTGGACGACATCGCCAGATGTCTCTTCGCGCAGGAAATTCCTCTCGGCGTACTGACGGCAATCATCGGAGCGCCGTTCTTTCTGTATCTCATGTTTCGTGGAAAGAAGAGTTTTATATGATGAGCAATTATACAGAGAAACATACGAAAAAATATATGAAAAAAGGAATTGCAGCGGTGATCTTTCTCTTCGCGCTTTGTCTCATCTGCGGATGCGGTCAGAAAGAGGAGAAAAAAGCTGTCTACGAAATCACGGCGGAGGGGAGCGCACAGGAGAGCGGCGTCATCGCTTTTGCAGGGCTTGAGATGAACGTATATCAGGATCCGGCGTCCAATCCGTGCGGAGATTGTCCGGATCAGCCGGTCAGCATTTATGTGGGAACCGATACGCCGGAAACCGTAGAGGCGATGGCGGAAGCGGTGCGGCGGGCCGACGATCTTTGGGAGGTTACAGAGACGACAGACCGCAGTCTGATCCTTCAGGAGAAGATACCGGGAAGTGTGACGGAAGAGCCGGAGCTTTCCGCGCCGAAAGGTTTGACGTTGACGGGTTCTTTTTCCCTCGTCGGGGGAGGTACGGACCAGCAGCAGAGCGCTGACGGAGAAAAAAACGGAACGTCCGCAGAGGCGATGAAGATAGTCAAAAATCTGGACGGAAAAGAGATGCAGGTTCCCGAGGAAGCTCCGGAGCGCATCGCTGCGGTTTACGGCCCCGCCTATGAGGCGCTGACCGTTTTAGGCGCAGAGGACAGAATTGTGGTCTGCGCGGATGTTCAGTTTGAAAATTTTCCGTGGGCAAAAAAAGTTTTTTCGAAGATTTCGGATCTTCCTTATCTGAAAAACGTACATACTTCGGTGAGTGCGGAAGAACTGAAGACCTACCGCCCGGATCTGGTGCTGACTTTCAGCCGTCCCAATGAGCTGAAACAGCTGTCAGCGCTGAACATTCCGGCGGTATATGGTGTGACTTCTCAGTCGCTCGATGATGTAAAAGATCAGCTGCGGGTTTACGCGGAAGCGGTAGGCGGCAGTGCGCCGGAGAGAGCGGAAAAATACGCGGCGTATTTCGATGAAAAACTGAAAATGGTCACCGACGTGACGTCGAAGATGGCGGACGCCGAGAAGCCTTCCGTATATTATGCGGGAATCGACATTCTTACAACTTATGGAAAATATTCGGATCTCAGTGATGTTATCGACGCTGCGGGCGGCCGAAGCGTTACGGCAGAACTGGATGCAGGAAATCATACACAGATCAATTTTGAGCAGCTGGCTTCCTGGAATCCGGATTATATCTTTATCGATCATGGCAGTATGAACGATCGGGAGACCGTAGAGGAAATCAAGGATGCCGCTTATGGAAATAAGAGGTATGCAGCGATCTCGGCGGTGAAAGACGATCAGGTCTATCTGACGCCGAGCGGCGTATTTTACTGGGACATGGGTCTGCAGAAGATTCTTCTCGTCATGTACATGGCGAAAACCATTCATCCGGAAGCTTTTGCGGATCTGGATATGGAGCAGGAAATTATGGAGTTTTACAGTGAGTTTTACGGATATGATCTTTCCAGAGAGGATGCGCACCGCATTCTGATGAGAGAAGATCCTGTCGGGTGATTTAAAAAAACGTAAAAACAGCTGGATATTACTGGCGAACAGGTCGGTGCAGAGGGATGTTTGGACATGGAAGAGCGGGCTGAAACGGAAGCGCGACAGTCTCCGAAGAAGAGCAGTGTGCAAAAGGATCCTCTCGAAAGAAAAATTAAAAAATTATATGATAATTAAAAAGTGAATAATATAAAAAACAAAGGGGGTACCCCCTTTGCTGGCAAGGCTTCGCCTTCCCAGCAAAGGCTGTCTTCTTTTATTAGAAAAATGATATAGCGTCTGACATTTTCCGCTTTTCTCCGCGGATTTGATTTCCTGGTTCAGCAAAGAGGACATTCTTCGTTCAAATCCAGAGCGGAGGAGAGGTTGCGGCGCCATATCAAAACGGTTTGCACGTTTTTGTCAGAAACGTCGAGAGCGCTGCTCCGATGGAAATGAGGAAAGAAACATGCTGGAGATCGAAAAAGCAGTCTGCGGATATCGGCGCGGCAGAAGAGTGAAAAAAGTGATAGAAGGGATTTCCATGACGGTCGAACCGGGGGAAGTCATGTGTGTTCTCGGTTCCAACGGTATCGGTAAGACGACACTCTTCCGATCGGTGCTCGGAGGGATTCCTCTGCTGGGGGGAACGGTGAAAATCGATGGGGCTGATCTGTCGGAACTCTCCATTCGGGAGAGGGCGAGAAAGATCGGTTATGTTCCCCAGTCGCATACGCCTCCCTTTCCATTTACAGCCGCTCAGGTGGCGGTAATGGGCAGGACATCCCATATGCAGACGTTCGCATCCGCATCTAAAAAGGATTATGAAATAGCCGAGGAAGCGCTGGAACTGATGGGCGTGGGATATCTGAAGGACGAGGCCTATACAGAGATCAGCGGCGGAGAACGCCAGTTGGTACTCATCGCCAGAGCCATCGCACAGGAATCGGATTATCTGATTATGGACGAGCCTACGTCAAATCTGGATTTTGGGAACCGGGTCCGGGTGCTGCGCCGCGTCAGACAGTTGGCGGAGGCGGGAAGGGGGGTCATTATGACGACTCACGATCCGGATCATGCCTTTGCGGTATCTTCTAAGGTGACCGTAATTAAAAAAGGCGGGGAATATCTCACCGGAGATACCGATGAGATTCTTACCTGCGCTCTGATGGACGAAATTTATGGGATTCGAACGGGCGTCGCCGATACGGTGGCTCCTGACGGACGCAGAGTAAAGACAGCGGTAGGATATTTATAACATTACATTTGTTGATAACCGTGAGCACAGGCATGACGCGCGGATGCCGACGCACACATTTATCATATATAACAGTATATCTCAAACAGAAGGATTAGCTTTAGGAGTTGACAAAATGAAAAAAACGAAAAAAGCAGTCAGTCTTATCCTCGCATTTGCGATGGTCTTATCCGCAATGTTGGGATGTATGACAGTCTCTTCTTTTGCGACTGAGGGACAGGCAACAGAGGGACCAAAATTAGTTGATTACAGTATCGATATTGCAAATGATACGAAAACAGAGGCAGGTGCTGAATTTAAGATCAATTTAAAATTCGACCAACAGATAAAGATTGTAGAGAAATGGATTTTATCTGCATTCAATATTACTCTGAACGGCGGAAGCAGTTTAGATAGTATGGGCTTCGAGTTAAAAAGCGGCGAGGTGTCTTCTGATGACGAAAAAACAGTAATTCTGGATGTGAAGGCAAAAGAAGATGTTAAAATGCCGAGACTCGTCAGCGGTGAATTAGACGTATCATTAAAGTCAAACTATTACGATGCGATCACAGACGCTACGGGCGAGTTGCCTGTCAGTGAGTGGACGGATATCAACACCTATGTGCCTACCGGCCTGGGATTTGAAAAGGTTACATCTGTAGACGGTACGGCTCAGAAGAATTCCGTAACCTTTAAAATGACCGGACCGGCGATGCTCAGAGGGATGTCTTCTATTCAGATTCTCGTAGACGGTGAGAGCATTACAAAGGATCCTTCCGGTTTAGTGCCGATCCACACGCATACTTATTTGGCGAACGGAGAATTTGTACCTGTTTCAACCTGGGTAAAAGCACTTTGTGAGAAATTTCAATCAGATGATTATACGATCACACAGGGAACAGAAGACGATGCAGATCAGTTTACGATCGCAGCAAAAGCAAATGAATCAAATATAAATTTAGCTGATAGTACAGAAGTGCATATGTTCGGCTATGCAGAACCCAATGATGAAGTAGTTCAGACAGCATTATTCAGTGAAGAACTCTCAGCTGCGAAAGAAAGAGCCGATGAAATCAAAGAAAGTAACGCCGTTGCGCAGGAGTGTAAAGATGCGCTGACTGCCGCTATTACGGAAGCAGAGGGTGTAAATCCTGATACAGTGAAAACCGGTTTGGAATGGCAGACGATCAGAGCCGATCTCCAGTCCGCAGTGGACGGCGCACAGGATAACGCTATCACTACGACGAGCGTGACACGATCCAACGGTTCGGTGAGTCTGTCTCTACTCGGCGGTCAGGACTGGATGGATAAGGTGACATCGGTAAAGCTGAACGACAAGGTTTTAGCGAAAGATACGGATTATTCCTTTGATTCCGGCATGCTGAAGATCAAGAGTCTGGCTTTCGATACGCCGGGACAGAAGACGGCCAAGAAAACAAACTACACGGTAACTGTCGAATCCGAGGGTTATGCAACAGTGACACAGGAAGTGACCGTTACTTACAATGGTTCCGCCTCTTTTACGGTTCGTTTGCTCGACAGGGATGGTAACGTAAGAAAATCCAAGACTTTTACAGAAGCAGAAATCAGGGCATTTTCGGAAAATCCGGAAACCGGTGGCAAGGGAGTCATGTACAGTACAGCCTGCTCTATGACAGGTTCCAGAGCGTTTAAGGGCGACGGGGCTTATTTGTCAGCACTTATCGCAGATGCCGGATTTGTAGAGGGTAAAGATTTCAACCCAGAGACAACAAAAGCCAAATTCAGAACAAACGACAGCAATGATGAGACTGATTTGAATGATGATCCTTCGGTAGACAGCTATTTTAACATGATTACGACCGACTATACGGAACTGATGAAAGACAGATATTATTTCCAGGATCTGTATAATCGTGAAACGGAGTTGTGGAAAACTTATAAGGCCGGTGAAGAAGTAGATCAGAATGATTCTGCCGCAGTAGCTGACCATAATCTGAAACTCCGTAAAGCTATGGCAAAGAGCGAAAAAGTGTTAGTGAAGAACATGATCGCTTATCAGTTCGTGGAAGACCCGAATGTGGATTTCGATGATGAACCGCTGACAGACGTTCCATACGATGAGAATCTGAAAGCCGATAAATGTTTCCGTTTCCTGTTGGGGACATCTATGGTTCAGGAAGGTGGAGAGGAACTCTCTTCTACGTTAAATACGACGATGAGAGCAACCTATCAATTATACGGAATCGATCTGGTCGACAGTTCTTATTCTGACGATGAAAATGCGAAAGAAGTCGAATTCGATGTGACGCCGGAGTCTGCTGAAATCGATGTAACAGACAGTCATGGCGCATCGATTTATCCAGTGGAAGGTAAGTATCCGTTAATTAGTGGAGAAACTTACAGCTACACTGTTTCCGCTTCCGGTTACGTAACACAGACAGGAACGTATGAGGTGACAGAAGAGGATAGCCAGTCCGTCAAAGTCTCCCTCTCCCGCGAAAGCTCCGGCGGTGGCGGTGGTTCTGCCGTGGCAAAGGATTATACGGTAACTTTCGATTCCAACGGCGGTTCTGACGTTGCGAAGCAGACGGTCACTTCCGGAGAGAAGGTGAATAAACCGGCAGATCCGGCCAGAGAAGGTTATGAATTCGCAGGCTGGTATACCGACAGCAAACTGACGACAGCATATGATTTCAGTTCTAAAGTGACGAAATCCATTACGCTGTATGCGAAGTGGACGGAAAAAGGCGCTGAGCCTGAACCGTCAACCTCCTTCAAAGACGTAGCGGCTGACGCATGGTATGCGGAATATGTGTCCTACCTTGCAGGCAAAGGCATCGTAAACGGAAAGACAGCGGATACTTTCGCTCCGGACGCACAGATCACGAGAGCGGAATTCATCAAGATCATCGCAGGAGTGGCGGGAGCCGATGTTTCCGGTAAGTCTTCTTCCAGATTCAGCGATGTGGCATCCGACGCATGGTATGCTCCGTACGTGGCATGGGGTGTGGAAAACGGCATCATCAACGGTACGAGCGAGACAACTTTCCATCCGAACGGAAATATCTCCCGTCAGGATATGGCTACGATGATCAAGCGCTACACTGACTTTGCGAAATTCACGCTTCCGACGGATCTGGCAGCAGTGAACTTCACCGACAGCGCACAGATTTCATCTTATGCGGCAGACGCGGTAAAGGCGATGCAGCAGGCGGGAATCATCAACGGTAAGGGAGGAAATACCTTCGCTCCGAAGGATAACGCAACGAGAGCAGAGGCGTGCAAGATGCTGACTGTTCTCATGAAGATGATGGAAGCGTAGTCTTCGGATTCTGATTTCCTTTAATACAAAAAGCAGTAGAGATAGCGGCAGATTCTGTCGCTATCTTTCTGCCGTGTAATAGATTAGGTAAAAACGATATGAATAATGCGAGAAAAAAAATTGCAGCGGGATGTATGGCGGTTCTGCTGAGCATGACGTCGGTGTACAGTGTCTGTGCGGCGGAGACGGGAATTGAGGCAGCGGGCGGCAGCGGCAGTATTTCAGCCGGAGCCGAAACTGCTTTCGTAGGAAATGGAAATATTCTCTACCAGCCTCTGAAGATTACAGGCGCGCTGATGCCGGAAGAACAGATTTTCAGCGGCAAGGATCTAAATGAAATTTTGGAAGCGGAATCTCTCGGTCTGACAAAATTGCGCAGTTATCTGGTGAGCGGGACTCCTGTGGAAGTAAAGGGAATCGATCTGGCCGCGTTTCTGATGATGTGCGGCGTAGAGAACGACGCGCCGGAGGACGCCGTGATTCAGATTTTTACTGAAGATAAGGTAGAGCCGGCAGAGACGGTACGTCTGAGAGAACTGAATCAGAACGGATCAGAAGCTCTTCTGACGTCGGAGGAAAATGGAAAGAGGATTTTTCTGAGCGGCGGAGAAAATGGAGCGGATTCAGTGCTGGAAGGCGTTACGAAGATTCTCGTCAGTACGCCGGAAGACTTGTCGGATCCTCATTATGGATTTCATTCCGAAGGACCCCTTTCTTATATGCAGGATATGACGTTTACTGTCAATTTTGTAGATAAAGACAGTTTTAAGGAGGGCGAGGAGGCTAAGCCGTTCAAAACAATTACTTATACCATGAAAGAGATCGAAAAAATGATGGCAGATCATCCGGAACAGGTTTTCGGAAACTATTTCGGAATTTCAGGAAACGAGGAAATGAAAGATACTCTGGGACTGGGCGGATTCAGTGATTATTTTGAAGGTCTCAGCATGTCGTGGTTTCTCAGGGAACAGGCGGGAATGAAAGACGGAGAGGGATTCGCTCTGTTCTACGGAAGGGATAACGATCTTTTCGGGAAAGTGGAGGATTTGGCATATTTTTTCCCGAAAGACGGAGACTACAGCAGATACTATCTGGAGCTCACCAATACGTTTTCGGTGAGCGGCGCGGTTCCGGTCATCGCGGTGTCGAAAAACGGATATCCTCTTTTGCCGGACCATGATCACGATCTGGAAGGCAATGTGGACTATAACACGTTTAACGCCAATGCTCTCGCGAAAGGGTTTGAAACGGAGATCGGACTCGTAAAAAATGTGAGCGGACCGTTTATCGCGGGTCTGGCTAATCTGGACGGGGTATACGGCGGTTACCGCAATGAGACCAGCGGCGACTGCATTCGCGTGGATTTGTATGTCGACAAATCTCAGTATGGACAGAGCGATTCTTCAAAATATACCGATGTAGCAGCAGACAGCTGGTATGCGGAATATGTGGACTACCTGTCCGAAAAAGGCATCATAAACGGCAGGACGGAATCTCTGTTTGCACCGGAAGCGCCGGTGACGAGAGCGGAATTTGTCAAGCTGATCGCCGGGATTGACGGCGCAGATGTCACGAAATACAGTACATCGACATTTGACGATGTAAAGGCGGACGCGTGGTACGCTCCTTATGTGGCCTGGGGTGCGGAAGCAGGAATTATAAACGGTACGGGTACCGCCGCATTTCATCCCGACGGAAAAATTTCCCGTCAGGATATGGCGGTGATCCTCTACCGGTACACAGAAAAGAATGGAATCTCCCTGAAAAATGAAAATACTGTTCAGACGTTTACCGACGCTTCGGAGATCGCATCTTATGCGACAGACGCTGTGACAGCCATGCAAAAGGCCGGGATCATCAACGGAAGAAGCGGACAGAGGTTTGCGCCGGCTGCAAATGCTTCGAGAGCGGAAGCTTGTAAGATGCTGACAATTCTGGACAGACAGATTCCGTAGAGCTGTGAAGAAAGTTCAGATAACTGGATTTTTGAAGAAAGAAAGATATCTTTCATACTGCATTTCCGCACAGGCCGTAGATTGTAAATGTGCGGACAAGCGGCGATGCTGCGGAAATACAGAGAAAGAGCAGATAAGAGGATCGGGAATGAAAAAAAGAAAAAAATTATTGGCGCTGTTGTGTGCGGCAGCGCTGATGCAGTGCCTGTTCACTGTACCGTCCTTCGCCTATTTTAACCGTGGTACGGTGTCGATGCAGCTGGGACAGTCAAGTATCAATCTCGCAGTCGGAAAGAGCGCATCTGTGTCGGTAACGATAGATCCGATTAAGGAACAGCAGCTGCCGGGCTGCGGTATGGCGGAATGTCCGCAGAGCTGCGGAAATACGGGATGTCTCAACGAGTACGGAGAATGTACCTGCGGAGGTACTTCCTATCAGACGTATTATTCCAGCGTGAAAGCGGTATCGGGAAATTCTTCGGTAGCGACAGCTTCTTATGGAGGAGGCATGCTCACTATCAAGGGGATGTCCGCAGGAAAAACGACGATAACCGTTACGGGCAGTATGCGGCAGTATATCAGCAGTACAAAGACGATTTCGGTAACTGTGACAACAGACTCTGCAGGCGGAGGAACTCAAGCACAGAAGAAAACAAAGGATTCCGGAGGTGCAGATGGGGAAAGACAGGACGGAGCGAAAGTGACTTCTGTGGATCCGACCGGGGATGACGCGATTTCGGGAGAAGATATCTCCGGAAACAGCAGCGCGGAACAGGATTCGAGCGCTGCGGACGGAAGCAAAGTGATGGAAACGAAAAGGGGCGTTTATGAAATGGTTCCTCTTGATGAAAATACCGACGTGAAATCCTACCTGCAGGCAGCCTTGGATCATCAGAGATTCGTGACGTTTCAGCAGAAAACCGGCGAGAATGTAGAATACTCCTGGACGTTTGACGGGACGAAGCTGACGGAAGCGGAAGATATCGATCTCAGTGTGGATATCACCACTGAGATCCCGGAAAAAATACGGAAACAGATCGGCGGAGAGGATGCGCTTTTTTTCGATTTCTCGCATGAAGGGAATCTGCCGGCAGAAGCGGAATTTTATGCCGGGGTATCATCAGTTTTCCGTGACGGAGATGTTCTTACGCTCTACCAGTGGGGCGAGGACGGAAACTTAGAACCTGCCGCGGAGGATATTTCTGTGGAAAACGGTTATGTGACATTTTCCCTGGATCACTGTTCCTCTTACGTTCTCACCGGAGCTTCTCCGGCAAAAGGAAGCATAAACACAGCTGCGGCAGCGGGGATCGGAGCGGCTGTTCTGATTATTCTTGCAGCAGGAGCGCTGATTATCCGGAAGAAAAGAGGATAAAGCGCCTGCGGATTGTGTAAATACGATGTATTCGGATGTTCAGGGACAGAGAAAAGAAATAGTGATAAATACATATGATTGAGTTGAAATCTGTAACAAAAAAATACGGAAAACACACGATTGTCCGTGATGTGAACTGTATTTACGAAAATGGAAAGGTCTATGGGCTGATCGGATACAACGGGTCAGGAAAGACGACGCTTTTAAAGACGATTGCCGGCATTTTCCGCCAGGAAGAGGGAGAGATTCTGGCAGAAGGAGTGTCCACTTACGAGAATGAGGAATTCAGGAGAAATTCTTTTCTTATGACAGAAGAACTGTTTTTCGATCCTCAGAGTACGCCGGATGGGATGCGGAGAATTTACCGCGGATATTATCCGACCTGGAGCGATGAGCTGTACGGAAGACTCCTGCATTTGTTCGGTTTGGAGGGAACGGCGAAAATCGCCGGATTTTCAAAAGGGATGCAGCGGCAGACCGGCCTTCTCCTGGCTCTGTCTGTGATGCCGCGGTATCTGTTTCTCGACGAGACATTTGACGGCCTGGATATCGCCAAACGGCAGATGCTCACGAAGATTCTGAAAAATTATACTTCGAGAAGGAACGCGCTGGTCATCGTGACGTCTCACTATTTAAATGAGCTGGAGCACATCGCAGACGAGATCGGGATGATCGACGGCGATCGTCTCATCGTTCCCGATACCCGCGGCGGATCGCTGGAAAGCTATTTTCTCGAAAAAAGCGAGGTGGATGAAGATGAAATCGAACGTCTCTTCGACGGAGAAGTTCCGGGGATTTTCGAAAAAGAAAAGAGATGAGAAAGACGGTGCTTTTTCCAGGAGCAAAAACAAAGACGGCAAAAGAAGAGACGGAAATAGCGGGAGCGGTATTCTGCGCCATGACTTTCTTCTGGTGATGAAGCAGAGCCGCGGGCTGCTTCTGCTGGGGCTGATCGTGTTTACTGTTCTGTTTCCCGTATCCACCTGCGCGGTGCCGGATACGTCGATTTTTAACGTAGATTATACACATCAGCAGCTGAAATTTCGCTTTTGCGCCGATGAAGTACTGCCTCTGATTCAGGCAGCGTCGGTGATTTTCGGCGCGGCCTGCGGGATGCGGCTCTTCGGATTTCTTACGGATCGCAATCGGACATCCTTCTATATGTCCTTAGGGCTGAAGCGGAAAAAGCTGTACGGGAACCGGCTCGCTGCCGGTTTTGCGGTTATCGCAGTGAGCATCGCGCTGCCGGTTTTAGCGTCGGCGGCGTTGAACTGTTCCGCTCTCGGAAGATATGATGGTCTGTTGTCCTACGCGGCATATATCGGTGCCGGTCTGACGGTGCAGGCCTTTTGCGCTCTGCTCATCGCGGCGGCGGCCTGCTGTATTGCGGGGACTTTCTCTGAAGCAGCGGCGCTGGGAGTGACTGCGGCAACTGCGCCTTCGATTTTTTTCTATTTTATCAACGCTCTGATGAAGACCTATCTTTGGGGGAATGTCTTCGGTGAGACGACGTACGCTATGGAGAACGTAGCGCCGGGTCTGATAGAAAAACTGAGTCCGGCCAATCCGCTGATCTTTTTCTACAACGAGCTGAAAACCCACTATTTTTACAGCCGGGAAATGGCGTCGGCTGATCCGGAACCGGTCGGTCTGCTGCCTCTTCTGCCACAGATTGCCGTAATTTTAGCTGCTGCTGCTGCGGTGGGCTGGCTCTTTCAGCGCAGAAAATCGGAGAATGCCGGAATTTCCGGACTCAGCCGGTTTTATGGCATTTTTCTTCCTGCAGTCTGGTCTCTCGGCGCTTTTGCGCTGATTTTGGACGGAATGAGAGATGTGAACCGTCGTATAGCGGCTGTGGCGGCCTATTTCTGTTTCCTTCTGGTCTTTTTTGTCCTCTCCGCGGTTTCAGGCAGGGGAATACAGATTAGAAGAAAACTGATTCAGTGCGCATGCCTGACCTGTATCCTCGCCGCCGGCATCTTGCTGACAGATACAGGAATGCTGGGCGCAGGATCGAAGATCCCGGAAACCGGAGAGATCAGTTCTGTTTCGATCAGTTATGTGGGACAGCCGGCTCTCATGCCGTCCCAGGTGCAGGCCAGCAGCAGCGGAGCGGCGTATTACTGCAGCGGACAGATTATTCTTTCGGAAGAAGAAAGTGTCGCACAGGCAAAGGAGCTCCATCAGAAACTGTCGGAGGGCGGCATACATGATCTCGGATCTTCTGACGGCGATTTTTCCGGGACCGTCGTTCCCTATGATATTCAGGTGGACTATACATTGAAATCCGGCAGAAGAATCAGCCGATACTACGATCGTATCCGCCTGAGAGAGCTGGCTTCGTTTTTAACCTTGGAGAATTGTGCGGAATTCCGCAGTTCTTCTTCTGCTGTGGTCCGCGGAGAGTTAGCTTCGACTCTGTGGAATTCCGAGGCCTTTGCCGCGGGAGAAATTTATCTCGCGGACCCGTGGCTGGGCGAGATCCGGCGGATCGATCCGGGAGAAGAGAGTCGAAGGGCCCTGCTGACGGCGATCGCATCGGACCTTTCTTCCCAGAGTGTAAGCGACCGGTATTTTCCTGAAGAGGATGCGGGAGCCCGGCTGTTTTTCACTCTGAACGGCGAGAGCGATCTCGATACCTTTGCTTACAGTACATCGAATGTCTCCGTCTGGATTACGGAAGATTTTGAGGAGACCGTAGCTCTTTTGAAAGGATGGGGCGCGGAAATCTATTTTGACGGAGCCGGTACATCTGAAGCCGATACGCAGGTCTCTGCAGACAGTAAATCACAGAAAATAGAGAGCATTACGCTCCAGAAATTCGATCCCTACGGATCGATGAATTGCATTTCCGATCCTGTATCTGTTCTGTTTCAGTCCTATAAATCAGATTCTGCCGACGAATTTCCATTCCGTCAGGATTTTGGGACACGGCCGGAGTTTACAGAAGCGGAACAGATTTCAGAAATCGCGCCTGCTCTGCGCAGCACGTACTTTATGAGCGGCGGCGGTTATATCGCCGCGGTGAAGCTGACGGGCGGCAGCGAATACATTTACAAGTTTTTACCCTACGAATCTGCACCGGACTTTATCCGTCAGAAAATGAAGTAAAACAAAGTTTATTCAGGAGGAAAAAATGAAAAAAAGATTATGGAAAAGGGCGCTCTGCTGCGCAGTTTCCGCGGCGATGGTTCTGTCGGCGACGGCGGTTTCAGCTTTCGCTTACATCGACAGAGGCGATGTAAAGATTGAGGGCGACAGCAGCTATACGCTTCAGGTGGGTGAGACAGTTGAACTGAGCGTTTCTCCGTATGCAGAAGAACATTATCCGGGATGCCAGATGCCGGAATGTCCGGAAATATGTGGTGAAAAGAATTGCATCGAATATGTCAACGGTCAGCAGGAATGTGTCTGCAACGGTAAAGAAATGCAATTATTTGAAGCTGCGGTTACAGTGGATTCCTCGGACTCCGGCGTTGCGGAGACATCTTATGATGGCAATGGCAGTATCACGATTACCGCCAAGTCTGCAGGAGACGCTGAGATTACGATTACCGCTGCACTCAGAGAGTATAATACCGCAGAAGAGACCGTTTCCGTAACTGTTCAGGATGATTCCGGGGAGCAGCCGGGGGGCGGTGACGATAAAGATCCGGGAGATGATTCCGGGAACGGTGGATCTGGAAATAACGGCGGAAGTTCCGGAGGCGGCGATTCGTCTGAAACGGAACAATATACGGTGATTTTCGAGAGCAATGGCGGATCTGTGGTGGAAAAGCAGACGGTCGCAGACGGTCAGAAGGTAAGCAGACCGGAAGATCCGACAAAGGAAGGATTTGTTTTCGAAGGATGGTATACGGACAGCGGTATGACCACTGCATATGATTTTGGTTCCGAAGTTACCAAATCTTTTACCCTGTATGCCAAGTGGGCCGAAAAGGATGCAGATCCGGTTCCGGAGATTTCGTTCCAGGATGTGCCTTCCGATGCATGGTATGCGGAATATGTGACTTATCTGGCAGAAAAATCCATCGTCAGCGGCAAGACAGCAAATACGTTTGCTCCCAATGATTTTGTGACGAGAGCGGAATTTGTGAAGATCATCGCGGGCGTGGCCGGTGCGGATGTGACGTCTGCGGCAGGATCCTCTTTCAGTGACGTGGATGCCGGCGCGTGGTATGCTCCTTATGTCGCATGGGCAGCCGAGAATGGTATCGTAACGGGCAGCGGAGATAAATTCAATCCGAACAGCCGGATTACGAGACAGGATATGGCGGTTATTATCGACAGATATGTGGAGAAATTAGCGCCGAAAAAGCTGGAGAATGTCAATGATAAAGTGGATTTCGCGGATAATTCATCCATTTCTTCTTATGCGGCAGATGCAGTAGCTTCCATGCAGCAGGCAGGAATTATCAGCGGAAAAGGTGCGAATAATTTTGCTCCGAAGGATAATGCCACCAGAGCAGAGGCATGCAAGATGCTGGCGATGGTGATGCAGAAGACGACAGAGGCATAAAAGCAGAAATCGGGGAGGTCCCGCTGCGGGAGCAGCGGGACTTAGCTGACTGCGGCAGATCATATGACGGGCCGGAGTGGAGTGCAGCGGAAAAGCGGCGGACGGAAATCGTAAACTGAATACCGCGGCAGGAAGCGACGGACAGAATGCGGAGGTATGGCGAATGAGAAGAAAAGAAAAGAGACAGAGGAATAAGTTCAGCGTGGTGTTGACAGGAGCGCTGATCTTATCGACCTTTTTTAACGCGGGGGCGTCGGTATCTTTTGCGGCGGACAACGCTGCAGGCGGAGCGGCGGAAAACGGAACCGAGGTATCGGAGCAGGCACAGGCACAATCGTTTCGTATCCGGACATATAACGACAGAAGAGCAGAAGACGATCAGAATATAGAGGTAACGGTGCAGTTCGATAAAAGTATTCGTGTAGATTCCGGTGCAGAAGAAGACGTTTCTGTAAAAATCGCCGGATCTTCGCTGGATCAGTCTCCGAACACGGAAAACGGGGTCAGCAATCGGACGCTTTCTGTGACTGCAGATCCTGAAGACGATACGAAACTGATCATAACTATAGGCAGTGTGAAGGGTACACAGTTTGTGAAGCAGACGAATGCGTCCATACAGATTCAGGCATCAGAGGCGGGGATTTCTCATATTCTTACAGCCGATAGCGGAAAACCGGTGAATCTCAGATATATCGAGTCTGTCATTCCGTGCGGACTGGAGCTTTCGACAGTGGATTCTCAGGCAGGCGCGGCAGGAAAGAGCGCTTCCGTGACGAAGCGGGTGACGCATCGGGCGAACGTGCGCAGCATGGTGTACATTCAGCTTCTGAAAGACGGCCAGCCGCTGTTCCCTGTGGATCAGTTCGATCACGAAGGTTCTTATGTTATTCATGCTCACGCATTTATTCCTACTGCTTCCGGAGACATTATGATACCTGAACTGACAGAGCAGAGTTATGCTGAACTTATCGTCCAGGGATTTGAAAACAGCGTAAAAAATCTCCCGGAACTGTCATCACGGTTTAAAATGACGCAGGATGGTGATAAAATCATATTCGAAGATACTCAGGCCGAAGAGGGCGAGACACTGGATGTGATCGTCTATGCATGGCCTTATGACGGCAGCGTGATTTCGGATGAGTCGAAAGACGATGGCAGCGATGAGTTTTTCTTTGAAGATGTCAGCGGATGGGAAAAAGAATATGTGTACTATCTGGCCGAAAAAGGCGTTGTCAAAGGCCGCACGGAAACGCAGTTTGCTCCGCTGGAAAATGTGACGAGAGCGGAGTTTGCGAAAATGCTGGCGGCTGCGGCAGGTGTTTCGGAGGAGTCCGGAAAGGCGCCTTCTTTCACAGATGTGGCGGTATCCTCCTGGTATGCCCCTTATGTGGCATGGGCAGAGGAAGCGGGGATCGTAAATGGTTCCAACGGCAGATTCCGGCCGTCGGATAAGATTACAAAACAGGAGATGGCGGTGATGATTCAGCGCTATGCGCAGACGGTCAATGCGGAGATCCCGCAGATGGAGGCAGGTATCACATTCCTGGATGACGCATCCATCGCAGGGTACGCGAAACAGGCGGTTTATCAGCTGCAGAAAGCCGGCGTCGTCAGCGGTGACATCAATGGAAAGTTTTATCCGCAGAGCAGCGCTACCAGAGCGCAGGCGGCAAAGATGCTCGCTGTTTTTCTGCAGGTGACAGGTCAGTAGAGGAGAGTCAAATGACAGAGGTTGAATTATTCAGAAAACTGAAGGACGAATTTCAGAAAATTATCGAGGAAAATCATCTCGAAGCGGATGGAGTGAAAATCCGTTCCACAGCGCTTTCTCCGGAGGAAGCGATCGGGATCACGGAGCGCAAGGATTACCCGATTCTCGATGGAAGCGAGGTGATGCTGCAGGCGGAATACAAAGGCTGTATCGGACAGGCATTCACTTCCTCACCCGCTGCTTTTTCCGGTACGCTGCAGGAAATCCTGGATTCCGATATTGAAAACGACGCTTATGCCAGGGCGCTTTTCATCGCATCTCTCAATGCGGTCATGCGTTATCTCGGTTTGGCCGACCGCACGATTCACTGTAAAAACAGAGGTCCGGAACTGTGCGCGCAGCAATTTGTGCCGTATTTAAAAGAAACTTACGGTTCCCCGAAAATCCTTCAGGTGGGATACCAGCCGGCGATTTTTCAGAATGTGGCAGAAAATTTTGAGATGCGTATTCTCGATTTGAATCCGGAAAATGTAGGAACGGAAAAGTACGGAGTGACAGTGGAACACGGAATCGACGCTTATGAAGACGCGGTGGCGTGGGCGGATTTGATTCTCTGTACCGGAAGCACGATCTGCAACGGATCGGTCGTAAAATATCTCGATATCGGCAAGGAAGTTATCTTTTACGGTACGACCCTCGCCGGTGCGGCGGCGATTCTCGGACTGAAGCGGGGCTGTTTTGAGTCCGAATAATATCATACCGGTGCGGCGTGTCTTTGCAGCGCGAGCGACGGCTCGGGGATGGTGAAAGACCCCCGCCCGGCGAAGATCGATTTCAGGTTCGATCTTCGCCGGGCGGGGGGTCTTTTCGGTTTTTATCGTGAATAATGTCAATCGGCTTTTTTTAGCCGGCGAATCAGCTTTTTTACTTTCTTCTTGCATTTGCCGCAGCCTTTTCCTGCTTTGGTGAGTTTCTTCACTTCTTTGAATTTTTTTGCTCCCTGTTCCACTGCGTCGGCGATATCGCCTTTTGTGACCTGATAGCAGGGGCAGATCACTTTATCTCTGTTCATTCTGATCAACCTCGTCTCGTTTTTTCCTTTTCCGGATCACATCGGTACAGAATCAGGGAAAAATTGGAAATGGAATCGGGTTTCTGAAATCCGGAAAAATCGTGTCGTTTGAATTTTGTTTTTTATATTATTCTAACATGAGTGAAAAAATCTATTTATCTCATTCAGGAAAATAATCTGAAAAATTTCTGTTAATTTCTGCGGTTCATTCCCGAAAAATATGCCATATCCGTCAGATTCTATATTATGGAAGAAAAAAATATACATTTCGTCGATAGACGATATGAAAAATCCGGAAAAATCGGGAAACATTGAAAAACGGTGAAAACTTCCCTTATATAAGAAAAAGAAATAACTTATAAATGGAATAAATTGTAAAATAAAGGAGCCTGTTTCTAAGGAAATATTGACAGAAAGCGGAAAATAAAATAAAATATTAACGTTATCAGATACACGTATGCGCATGGTTATGCATACTGAAGACGGAAAAGAGCACTTTGCGCCCGTTTTGCGGAAAACGGCATTTTCGCGGGTTCGGCATAAGTTGAAACAAGTTTTGAGTTTTGTTTGGAGGTAAGTTCCAATGATAAAAAAATTGACCAGCGTTCTTTTGACGCTGTGCTTGGCGGCGGCTGTGATTCCGTTTAGTACGGCCGCAGTTTTTGCGGCTTCCGGCGGGGAGTCCGTGTATGTCATGCAGGAAGGCAGCGGGAAATGTACTCTCGCATCGGCGGTCATGCTGGTGAGACAGGCGGCTATCGAAAGCGGCGCGTCTTCCGACCAGTGGAAACAGATCACGCAGACTTCGCTGAAACAGGCCGCATGGGTGGAGGGCGTAGGCCTTCGCCATTCTTTTTCTTACAGCGGCATCAGCGTATCTTATAAAAATCTGACGGTAGAGGACAAGTCTGCGGAATTGATCCGTCTGCTTTCTCAGCATCCGGAGGGAATCGAAATCTATCTCAGATCGGTTCCTCACGCAGTGCTTTTGACGAGATATGACTCTAAGACAGATACGTTCTACTGTGCGGATCCGGCTGTTTCCACCAGCGAGATGGCTGTAGAAAAATCATGGCTCAGAACGCTGAAGACCGGAGCGACGCAGGAGGAAATCATAGACGCGGTAGATTGTTATTGGTATGTTTCTTCAAATAAATACCAGCCTTCATCTTCTCAGGGAGGTCAGTCGGGAAACGGCGGGACAGCCGACAATGATAACGGCGGAGCGTCTGACGACGATATCATCGCAGGCGGCGATGACAAACCTCAGATTGAAGTGGTCAAGCTCTCCAAAGTAAATACATACCGCAGCGGTCAATTTTCCGATCTGACCGGAAGCGAATGGTATTTCGATTATGCAAAGTCCGCTTACGAGATGGGACTGATGAACGGCAGCGACGGAAAGTTTGATCCTAATGGAAATATGACGATCGGGCAGACGATCACTATCGCGGCTCGTATTTACAGCACTTACGCGCAGGACGGTTACAATTTCTCCGTCCAGGAAGGTGATCCGTGGTACAAGCCTTACGTGGACTATGCGTATAAGAAGGGGATCATCAGCGATAAATACAGAAACGCTAATATGAATGCGAAGGCGGCCCGTCTCGAGTTTGCAGAAATTCTAAGTAAATGTCTGCCGGACAAAGCGCTGGAGCCGATCAATCAGGTGAAATCAGGAGAATTCCCTGACGTATCTTCGACCAGCGATGCAGGCAAAGCGGTGTATAAGCTCTGCGAGGCGGGAATTCTTACGGGCAGCAGCGACGGCAAGTTCCACCCGGCGGACTCCATCAGCAGAGCGGAAGCGTCCGCAGTAATCGCGAGACTTGCGGACAGCACGCAGCGTGCGAAACGCTGAAATGGACAAGCACAGGAGAGCGATTCTTGTCTGAATAAACCGGATAGGTTTTCCTGCGCCGCGATGGCGCGGAGACGATAGATAGTAAAAAAACGATAAGAGGAGAGGAAAGAAACGGAACACCGAAAAACGATCGCGTTCTTTCCTTTCTTTTTTATTTTTTATTGACATGGCATATCATCAGTGCTACTATAATTTTGGATATAACATAGTGAGAATATCCTCTTAAATTTTAATAACAGGATCTTCAGGGCAGGGTGAAAGTCCCTACCGGCGGTAAGAGCCCGCGAGCCGAAAGGCTGATCCGGTGAGATTCCGGAGCCGACAGTCAGAGTCTGGATGGGAGAAGGTGATGAATATAGTCTTTCCTTTCGAAAGATACAAACTATATTTCGTTTTTTGTACGCTCTGAATAGATTTGATCATTCAGGGTTTTTTTATTGGTGATTTTTATGAACAATCAGGAGATAACGGACAGAAAATGGATGCGAATGGCGCTGGATCTCGCCGGGAATGGTGAGGGCCGCGTCCATCCGAATCCTCTGGTAGGAGCTGTGATCGTAAAAGAGGACACAGTTATCGGCAAAGGGTGGCATGCGTACTGCGGCGGTCTGCACGCGGAGAGAAACGCGCTGAAAGACTGCAGAGAGCGGGGCAACGATCCGGAGGGCGCGACGATTTACGTCACGCTGGAACCCTGCTGTCATTACGGTAAGACACCTCCCTGTACCGAAGCGATTATAGAAAACGGATTGTCCCGGGTCGTCTTCGGCGCTTGGGATCCCAATCCGGTGGTAGCGGGGAAAGGGATTCAAATTCTGAGAGCAGCGGGGATCGAGACGGAAGGTCCCGTGATGGAAGCGGAATGTCTGGAGAAAAACAGGATTTTCTTTCACTATATCACCGAAAAGACACCTTATGTCATCATGAAATATGCGATGACAGCAGACGGAAAAATCGCCTGTGTTACGGGAGATTCCCGATGGGTGACAGCGGAGGAAGCTCGTGAGCATACGCATAGAACCCGCAGAGCGGTGACCGGTATCATGGTAGGGATCCATACGGTGCTTCAGGATGACCCTATGCTGAATTGCAGATGGAAAGAGGATCCGGTAGATCCCGTCAGGATCGTCTGCGACAGCCGGCTGCGTATTCCTCTGGAGAGCCGTATCGTGCAGACGGCAAAAGATGTGCCGGTTATGGTAGCCTATCGAAAAGACGCTGCGGATGAAGAGGGAAACGGAGAGCAGCGGCAGGCAGCGCAGAAAGCGAAGCTTCTGGCTGATCTGGGTGTGGAATTGATTCCCGTGAATGCTGATGAAGAAGGGCATGTGGATCTGAGAGAGCTCATGAAAATTCTGGGCGAAAAGAAAATCGACAGCATTCTTCTGGAAGGCGGAGGAGAACTGAACTTTTCAGCGCTCAAGGCGGGGATCGTCTCCTGTGTGCAGGCGTACATCGCGCCGAAGATCGCAGGCGGAGCCGGAGCGAAGTCTCCGGTAGGCGGAGCCGGGATACAGAAGATGGCGGACTGTATTCGACTTTCTCAGCCACGGGTTGACGTATATGGACAGGATATCCTTTTGACCTTTGACGTGCTGCCCTGTGAGGCCGAAGACGCGCGGCAGCCGGGAGTCGTAAAAACCGATGAAAAAATAAGGGGACGGTGAGAAGGACAGAGAGAACTGCGGCAGAGAACAGGAGTGATCATAGAATGTTTACCGGTATCATAGAAGAAATCGGCGAGATCGCCGGTGTAAAACGCGGACAGGTTTCTTCCCGGCTGGCGATCCGGGGAAAGAAAATTTTCAGTGATCTGAAGTTGGGAGACAGTGTGGCGGTCAACGGCGTCTGTCTGACAGCGACCTCGATTTCCGGAGATATTTTCGAAGCGGATGTCATGGCGGAGACTCTGCGCCGGACGAATCTGGGCGGATTTTCCAACGGGACCCGGGTGAATCTGGAGCGCGCGATGGCGGCTGGGGGGCGGTTCGGCGGACATATTGTCTCCGGACATATCGACGGTACGGGGCGTGTGTCTTCTCTCGTGAGAGAGGAAAACGCCGTATGGGTGCGTATCGATGCCGAAGATAAAATTCTCCGGTATATCATCGAAAAGGGATCCATCGCCATCGATGGGATCAGTCTTACGGTGGCGGAAACAGGCCCCGGTTATTTTAAGGTCTCAATTATCCCTCATACAGGGGAAGAGACGACACTTCTGCGGCGGCGTCCGGGAGATATCGTCAATCTGGAGAACGACGTCGTTGGAAAGTATGTGGAGCGTCTGCTGAATTTCAGCGCCGGAAACGGCGAGGCATTCGGACAAAAGGCAAAAGCCGGAGGAATCGATTTAAACCTGCTCTCCGAAAACGGATTCTTATAGCGCAGCGCCGGCATATCCCGCGCGTCTGCAGGAGACGGTTTTTATCTTTGTGTTTCGTAGATTTGACAGATGGTGACTGCAGGGAAATAATTTCGAATAAAAAGGTTTTCAGGTCTGCCGGAACAGCGGACAATGGATTTTTGGAAGAGAATATGCGACAGGAGGACAGAAAATGTTTGAATTCAATACGATAGAAGAAGTGGTACAGGATCTGCGGGAAGGCAGGATCATCATTATGACGGATGATCCCGAGCGTGAAAATGAAGGGGATTTGATCTGCGCTGCAGAATTTGCTACGAAATATAATGTGAATTTTATGGCGACTTACGCGAAAGGTCTCATCTGTATGCCGATGAGCGCTGCTATGTGCGAAAAGCTCGGATTGCCTCAGATGGTGGAAGACAACACGGACAATCATGCCACCGCTTTTACTGTCTCCATCGATCATGTGGACACCACGACGGGTATTTCGGCTGCGGAACGTTCTTATACCGCGGTCAGGTGTGTGGATGATGATGCGAAGCCGGAGGATTTCAGAAGGCCGGGTCATATGTTTCCTCTGGAGGCGAAAGCGGGAGGCGTCTTCGAAAGGGGCGGTCATACAGAGGGTACGGTCGATCTGATGCGAATCGCAGGTCTCAAAGAAGCCGGTCTCTGCTGTGAGATTATGCGGGAGGACGGCGAGATGATGCGTACAAAAGAGCTGATCGAGTTTGCGCAGCTTCACAATCTGAAATTTGCCACTATAAAAGCGCTCAGGGAGTACAGAGAAAAACATAACATTTAAAGGAGGTCCAGGCATGACAGACGATTTATGCAAGGCCGGAATCATGATAGAAGAGATGGCGAAGAAGGCCTCGGAGGGAGACTGCGGAGAGAAAGACGGCAGGCCGATTATGGAGCATGTCGTAGAGGCAAACATGCCGACGAAGTATGGAGACTTTAAAATCCACGGTTATGTGAACCGGCTGAACGGAGAACATCATGTGGCCCTGACTATGGGAGATTTCAGCGACGGTGAGCCGGTGCTGGTGAGAGTTCATTCCGAATGTCTGACGGGCGATGTATTCGGTTCCGCCAAATGTGACTGCGGAGATCAGTTTGACGCTGCGATGCGGGCTATCGCGAGAGAAGGCAGAGGTATCATGGTCTATCTGCGCCAGGAAGGCCGGGGAATCGGTCTTATCAATAAACTGAAGGCTTATCATCTGCAGGACGGTGGCATGGATACGGTGGAAGCCAATGTGGCGCTGGGATTTCCTCCGGATATGAGAGATTACACGGTAGGCGCAGAGATGCTCATCGATCTGGGAGCGAAACGTCTGAGGCTTTTGACGAATAATCCGGAAAAAATCTCGGGCCTGGAGGGTTTTGGCATCCAGATCGTCGAACGGGTTCCGATCGAGACGACTCATAAGAGCGCGAGCGACGCCTATATGAAGACCAAAAAAGTCAAAATGGGTCATATTTTAAAGACCTATTGACGCGGCTGTACACAGCGCCGGGTCAGGCGGAGAAGCCGGCGGAATGAGGTTTCGACCGCTGAAGAGTGAAGAAAGAGGTTTGTTATTCAGAGAGGAGAAAAGAGAATGTCAAATGCAAATATCAATGTGATCGAAGGAAAATTAGTCGCCGACGGTATTAAAGTGGGGATTGTCGCTTCCAGATTTAATGAATTTATCGTATCCAAGCTCATCGGAGGCGCTCTCGATGGTCTGCTCCGCCACGATGTAAAAGAAGAAGACATCACGCTGGCCTGGGTTCCGGGAGCGTTTGAGCTTCCGCTGACGGCGCAGAAGATGGCGAAGTCCGGCAAATATGACGCAGTTATCTGTCTGGGCGCGGTGATCCGGGGTGCGACTTCTCATTATGATCTGGTATGCAACGAAGCGGCAAAAGGTATCGCGCAGGTGGGTCTGCAGACCGGCGTTCCGATTATGTTCGGCGTGGTTACCACAGAGAATATCGAGCAGGCGATCGAACGCGCGGGAACTAAGGCGGGCAATAAGGGATATGACTGCGCTCTTTCCGTTATCGAAACGGTAAATCTTCTGAAGGCTCTTTAAATTGAAAAACAGATAAGCATTTTACATCATAGACGCGAAAAGCCGTAGGAAAGCATTTTCTCACGGCTTTTTGTGCTGTGAAACTGCTGCCTGCCGGGGAGGGGCAGGCGGCGTGATGTTATCGATCCGACGGAGGGAGATACGATGGATGAAAATAAGAAAGCGATGTATGATAAATCAGGCCCGAGGGTGGCGGAAAATTTTAGAAAACGTCATTTTGAGGCTTACTACTGTTCCGATAAAGAGACAGCCTGTCAAAAAGTGCTGGAACTGATTCCGCCGGAAGATACGGTATCCTGGGGCGGTTCTATGACTCTCAGAGAGCTGGGGGTCATAGAACTTCTCGCGGAGAGAGGCAATCCGGTGATTGACCGGGATGCAGCCGGATCACCGGAGGAGAGAAATGATCTTATGCGCCAGGCGCTCACCTGCGATACATTTCTGATGAGTACCAACGCTCTGAGTATGGACGGTCAGCTGGTGAATATCGACGGAAACGGAAACCGGGTAGCGGCTATGATCTACGGTCCGAAGAGCGTTATCGTCATTGCCGGTATGAACAAAACTGCATCAACCGTAGAGAGCGCTTGGGTGCGGGCCAGAAATACGGCCGCGCCGATGAATACTCAGCGTTTCGATATCAAAACACCCTGTACGGTTACGGGACAGTGCGGGGACTGCAAATCGGAGGACTGTGTCTGTGCTTATATGGTCACCACGAGAATTTGCCGTCCGCCGAAAAAGATCAAAGTCGTTCTCGTAGGCGAAGATCTCGGAATGTAGAAAGAAGCCCGCAGAACATTGCGGAACTTGCTTCAGAGAGGGAGGCAAGCGCAGTTTAAGCGTCTGTCCAGACTGCGGCGGTACGGATAAAAAAAGCGATAAAAGCCGCTTTCGGCTTTTATCGCTTTTGATGTCTCTAATCTATTTTTTGTCTTTAACATTCTGCAGGATGTACGCAGGACTGGCAGATTACAGCGCTGAATCCGTTGCAACTTTCGCATCTCGCGAAATATTCGCAGTCCATGGTACAGAATTCTGCCGGATTGTCCACTTCTTCGTTTTTGTGTGTACAGACCATTGTAAACGGTTTTTCCTGAGAAGCGTTGTATTGCTCCTGAAGGTGCTGACATGAGAAATAGCATTTTTCTCCGGATTCCTGTTCGAAATAGTTTCCGGTGTACCATACCTGCTGTTCGACGAGTGTGTGAGTGTCCATCTTGTTTGTTTTCATTGGTAGATAATCTCCTTCATTCTTATTCTGCATATAATACGCACGCACAAATAGTTATAAAAATAACAACTCGCAAATAACTGTTTCAAGCTGTTCCGAAAACCGGATGAGATGAAATCTGATATTTACGCTGACGGGCGCTGCCGATACAGTCTGCCCGCTGTGGATTAGAGTCCGCGTTCTTTCCGGCAGAAGCGCTTTGAGATATTCCGATCTCCGGCACACATACGCCACACATATGCACCCTGCTGTTCAGCGGAATTACGAATAGGAGAACGCTTTTGCAAAGCTTACAACACATATATTATATATACTTATTATATGTATAAAAAATATATGTACATGCGAAATTTATGCTTTGCGTAGAGTATTATAGCGAAAAAGGCAAGGGAAGAATATACTCCTTTTTGGTTAATTTTTTTGCTCGGGAGGAGAAAATATTTTCCAGAAATCAGGATATATCGGTCAGATGTTATAAATAATTCTATTTATGGAAATATGAGGCGCATTGGAGTGGGGAAAGTGCAAAATCACCCGTGGAGACCGGGCGATTTTGCAGAAATGGTGATATTAAAAAATGAAGCGGAATCTGGATTCCGCAGACCGGAAAAAAGCGCCGTCTTTTCAGATACACGGCGCTCAGTCAGATTTTTATGTTTAACGTTCAGGTCTCGGGATATCGCAGTCCTGACATCTCACCGCGCTGAAGCCGGCGCATGTACGACATCGTCCATACTCTTCGCAGTCCATATTACAGAATTCAGAGACGTTTTCGATACGGATTTTTTTGTGTTTGCAGAATTTATAATATTCATCTGTCTCCTCGTCGTGATGCAGTTTTTCCAGATATTCGCAGATGAAATAAATAGGAGCGCCGGATGCGCTGGTGTCCTGTTCGCCGCCGTGCCAGAGGTCATGACGGGAACTTCTGTCTAAATTTACAATCTTGATGTCACTCATTTTTATTCACTTCCTTTAGATATTGTTGTTGTGCATATTAACTATAAAATCATTGTATCATATCTTTTGTGATCCAGCTATCTCAATTTTGCTTTGGCGAAAAGACACAAAAAACCGCATTCTCAGGTTGACAAAAAAAGATCTGCCGTCTATAATTAGTTCGTTATCGTATTGTTTGATATAAAACTATATGAGCGCAGATGCGCTGCGAGGTGGGGATATGTCACAGAACCATATAGGATTTCAGCTGCGGATGCTGCAGAATGAGGTAGTACGTTTTATCGATCAGAGAGCGAGGGCAGAGGGGCTGGATGAAGTCACACAGTCCAACGGCTGGATCTTAAAGACGCTTTATGAAAATCAGAACCGGGATATTTTCCAGAAAGATATCGAAACGGAATGCGGTATGGCCCGGTCTACGGTCACAGGCGTCGTGAAACTGATGGAGCGTAAGGGGTTAATCCGCCGGGAATCAGTGTCTTCAGACGCCCGCCTGAAAAAACTGGTGCTGACGGAAAAAGGCATTTCAGCTCACAGGACGATGTATGGAATCATTCAGGAATGTGAAAAAGCTCTTGCCGCGGATATGACGCCGGAAGAACAGCGATGGTTTCTCTTACAGCTGAGACAGATGCGCGAAAATCTGGGGTGACGGAACCTTTTGCAGCGGCGGCAGACCGTCTCTGTATCTTCCGCGGCGGGATTCGCTGAACGGAGAAAGCCGGAGACAGACTTTGTCCGTCGCTGATGAAGGGAAGTGTCGCAGGGAGAGTATGTTATATCAAAGAAAGTGTGATATCGAGTATTAGTTCTATGACGAACTTTTTGATTTCTGAATCGTCGGAAATCCCTCCGTGGAAAGGACGGAGGTGTCTGCGGATTTGGGAATAAAAGAGGAGGGGATAATGTTATGCAGGAAGAAAATAAAATGGGAACGATGCCGGTAAACCGGTTGCTGGTCACTATGTCGCTGCCCATGATGATCTCTATGGTCGTCCAGGCTTTATATAATGTGGTGGACAGTATCTTTGTCTCATGGCTCAGCGAGGATGCGCTGGCGGCCGTAACGCTGGTCTTCCCGGTTCAGAGTCTGATGATCGCTTTCGGCGCGGGTCTGGGCGTCGGTGTCAACGCGCTGCTTTCCAGAAGTCTGGGAGAGAAGAATCAGGAAAATGTCAGGGATTCCGTTACCCATGGAATGATGATTTACGCGGCCGTTTATCTGATTTTTTTATTGATCGGAATCTTTCTGCCACGGCCTTTTATGGCCAGTCAGACAGGCGCGTCGGGAATCGTTTCAGACGGCGCGGCGTATCTTTCCATCGTCTGCGGCTGTTCTTTCGGTCTTTTCGGTCAGTTTCTCTTCGAGAGACTGCTGCAGGCTACGGGACGAACGATCTTTTCCATGATTACGCAGAGCGTGGGAGCGGTGATCAATATCATTCTCGATCCGATTCTCATTTTCGGCCTTCTGGGAGCTCCGAAGATGGGTGTGGCGGGAGCGGCGGCCGCTACCGTGATCGGTCAGACGGCGGCTGCGCTTCTGGCGTTTTTCTTTAATTTAAAATTCAATTCAGACATCTCTCTGTCGCTGAAAGGAATAAAAGTGAGATGGTCTGTCTTCCGAAGTATCTTGTCAGTAGGAATACCGTCGGTGCTCATGCAGGCGATCGGATCGCTGATGAATCTGGGAATGAATGCGATTCTCATCTCTTTTTCGTCGACGGCGGTGGCGGTATTCGGAGTCTATTTTAAGCTGCAGAGTTTCGTATTTATGCCGGTCATCGGACTCAACAACGGGATGGTTCCCATCGCGGCATATAATTACGGAGCCAAAAGAAGAGACCGCCTTTTAAAAACCGTAAAGCTGAGTATCGTCTATGCGGTATGTATCATGGTCATAGGACTGATCATCGCTCAGCTGATACCGGAAAAATTGCTGGGAATCTTTAACGCCTCGGATGATATGATGCAGATGGGTGTTTTCGCGCTGAGAATCATCAGCATTCATTTTCCGATCGCCGGGATTTCCATCATTTTGTCTTCCGTCTTTCAGGCGCTGGGCAAAGGGTTATACAGTCTGTCGATTTCCTTCGCGCGCCAGATCGTGGTACTCTTGCCTCTGGCCTTTCTCTTTTCGAGAATCGGCGGCCTGAATATGGTATGGTGGAGTTATCCTCTGGCAGAACTGCTCTCCCTGACTCTTTGCATTTTCTTTTTCGCCCGGGTCAATCGGAACATTCTGAGTCAGCTGAAATCTCCGACGGATGATGAAAAAGAACGCAGGAAGAAGTCTTCGGTGAGAGCGATGAAAAAGTGCGGGGAAGAGCAATAGCGGACCGGTAGATGTAAATTCGGACGGGGCCGTGTCTGAGTCTTTCAGACCGCAGAAAAACGGGACACCGTGCAAGCCAGTGCCGGCTTGCACGGTGTCCCGTTTTAAATGACTCTGTGATTTTACGGATCGGAAAGCCGGTCTTCAGTCCAGGCTGAGAACGGCGCCGGTATTGGCAGAGGTGACCAGCTTTGCATAGCGGGCCAGATAACCGGACTTGACTTTCGGTTCCGGTTTTACATAGTCTGCTCTGCGGGCTTCGATTTCCTCTTCGGAGAGTTCCACCTCGAGAATCCGGTTTGGAATATCGATATGAATCGTATCGCCGTTCCGGATCAGGCCGATCAGACCACCAGCCATCGCTTCCGGAGAAACATGGCCGATGGAAGCGCCGCGGGAGGCGCCGGAGAATCTGCCGTCTGTGATAAGCGCGACGTCTTTGTCGAGACCCATGCCCGCGATGGAGGAGGTCGGCGAGAGCATCTCTCTCATACCCGGACCGCCCTTCGGGCCTTCGTAGCGGATGACGATAATATCTCCCTTTTTGATCTTCTTTGCCCAGATGGCTGCGGAGGCTTCTTCCTCGGAGTTAAATACGACAGCCGGGCCGCTGTGTGCCAGCATTTCCGGAGCTACCGCAGATTCTTTCACCACTGCGCCCAGAGGAGCGAGATTGCCCCGGAGGATCGCCAGACCGCCCCTGTCTCTGTAAGGAGCGTCGATCGGTTTGATGACGTTATAGTTGAGCACCGGACAGTGAGCGATATTTTCGCCTACTGTTTTTCCGGTGACGGTCATGCAGTCCGTATGGAGAAGATCTCTTTTTGTGAGTTCGTTCATCATAGCGGGAATGCCGCCTGCAAGACCGAGATCTTCCATATGATGATGGCCGCTTGGACTGAGCTTTGTCAGATTCGGAGTCTTTTCACTGATCGCGTCAAACATGTCGAGATTCAGCTCGATGCCCGCTTCGTGAGCGATGGCCGGCAAATGAAGCACGGTGTTTGTGGAGCCGGCCATCGCCATGTCCACCGTGACGGCGTTTTCAAAGGCTTCTTTTGTGAGAATATCGCGGGGACGGATATCTTTTCTCAGCATTTCCATAACCTGGATGCCGGCTCTCTTTGCCAGACGGATTCTCTCGCCGCTGTCGCAGAGGGCTGTTCCATTGTACGGAAGACCCATGCCGAGAACCTCGGTCAGAGAGTTCATGCTGTTGGCCGTAAAGAGACCGGAACAGGAACCGCAGCCCGGACAGCATCTTTCCGCGACGTCTTCCAGCTGTTCCTCATCGATATCGCCGTTTTTAAAGGAACCGACGCTTTCCATGATACTGTTGAAGTCGAGAATGTCGCCGTCGAGATTTCCCGTGCGCATCGGACCGCCGGATACCATGACGGCAGGGATATTCAGGCGGGCTGCAGCCATCATCATACCGGGTACGATTTTATCACAGTTCGGAATGAGTACGAGACCGTCAAGAGCGTGTCCTCTGGCCATGGCTTCGATGGAATCGCAGATGAGTTCGCGGCTGGCCAGCGGGTATTTCATGCCTTCGTGTCCCATAGCAATGCCGTCGCAGATGCCGATGGCAGGAAATTCCAAAGGTGTGCCGCCTGCCAGAAGAATTCCTCTTTTTACCGCCTGCGCGACGCGGTCCAGAAGCATGTGTCCTGGAATCAATTCATTCTGCGCGTTGACGACGCCGATGAGAGGACGGTCGATTTCTTCCTTTACATATCCCATTCCGTAGAAAAGAGAACGCACCGGCGCTCCGCCCGGGCCCTGTTTTATTTTATCACTGTTCATAGTCTGTGCCTTTCTTAAAGTTATCTTTGTTAAGAGGAGTTAAATCGGAACAAAATTCTGACAGATCAGCTCGGTCAGAGACTGCAGCCGATTGGGGCAGAGTGGAGAAAAAGAGTCCGAAAGGGACATCCGCCGCCTGCAGAGGCGAACGGTATCAGCACTCTGTTATAATAGTGATTATTTTACACTACGGAGTTGCAATGTTCAATATTCATGCGATATAATTTTAATGCATGATTTTCGTTTGACGCCTCACATAAGACGCGCCCTCCGGGTTGAAACGAAGCTGAAATCTGCAAAAATAACGTGAAAAGGAGGCGGACCGTATGAGCAATGAAAAGAACAAAAAAGAAATGGTAGACGATTATGTAGACTACATGGATATCGATGCCATTTCGGACGAGATTATCGATCTGCTGAAACATAAGCGCTATGCCGCAGTGCGGAACCGTCTGACTGAGACCAACGTAGTAGATATCGCGGAGACTCTGGAAAATATAAATGAAGAATTGGGTCTGGACAAGACGATTCTGACATTCCGTCTTCTCCCAAAAGATGTCTCGGTAGAGGTTTTCGCCTATATCGGCGAAGACGAGCAGGTAGAGATCATCCACGGCATTACACAGCACGAAATCGATTATATCATCGATGAACTGGCCTTCGACGATATGATCGACCTTCTGGAGGAGCTTCCGGCCAATCTGGTGGATAAAATTCTCCTCAATACTTCTAAGGAAGAACGCAAGCTGATCAATACTTTTTTGAATTATCCGGAAAACAGCGCCGGGAGTCTCATGACGATCGATTATATCGATGTCAAAGAAACGCTTACCGCAAAACAGGCCCTCGCTCATATCAAAGAGGTAGGTCTGGATTCTGAGACTGTCTATACCGTGTATGTTATGGACGGTAAGCGCAAGCTCAAAGGAGTCGTGTCTCTGCGTTCTCTGGTGCTGGCTGACGATGATACTCTGGTCAGTGAACTCATGCATACAGATGTCATGTCGGTGCCCGTCACGATGGATCAGGAGATGGTATCCAATATTTTCAAGAGATACGGACTTCTGGCGATGCCTGTCGTCGACCGGGAAGACCGGCTGGTGGGCATGATCACGGTAGACGATATCTTCGATATCATCGAAGACGAGACGACGGAAGATATTCAGCTGATGGCCGGCGTAACCGGCGCGGGCGACGATGAATATCTGGACATGAGTGTCCTGAAGCACGTCAGGACGAGACTGCCCTGGCTGTTTATTCTCATGTGCTCCTATATGATTACGGGAGCGATTATCACTAAATTTCAGGATATGCTGTCGCAGGTCATCGCGCTGGTATCTTATATGCCGCTGCTGATGGGCACCGGCGGCAATTCCGGCTCTCAGTCGGCAACTCTCATCATACGGGGACTGTCTACGGGAGAAGTGGATTTGAAGGATTTTCCGAAAGTGGCCTGGAAAGAAATACGCATCAGTCTGTGCGTGGGGGCCTGTCTTTCTGTTCTGAATTTCCTTCGGGTCATATTTATCGATGGCAACAGCGCTTCTGTAGCGCTTACCATATGTGTGGCGATGCTCATCATCGTCGTCATAGCGAAGACGATCGGAGGTCTTCTGCCGATGGCCGCAAAAGCGGTGGGAATCGATCCGGCTCTCATGGCAGGTCCGGTGGTATCTTCGCTGACAGATATGTTTTCTCTGGCGATTTACTTCCTGTGCGCTACGATGATTCTCGGAATCTGACGCCGCACTCCAAGGCTCTGTTCTCAGTCTGCAGACAGTCAGAAAAATGCAGAAGGATTCTCACAGCCGTATAGATTCGTCTCTGAAACCGTTTCCGCTGATTGGTCGTATGCCGGCGAAAAAAGCGGTGCGGATTTTTCCGGCGCAGGCGATTAAAAATCCGCGGTCTGTAAATACTCACTGATGTACATGAGAGACGTCCCGGCCGCAGGCCGGAAGTCGGAAACAAAAATCAGGAGGAATACAAAATGCAGATCAGAAAAGGAGATATTTATTTCGCAGATCTAAGTCCGGTGGTAGGATCGGAACAGGGCGGCGTCCGGCCGGTGCTCGTAGTGCAGAACGATGTGGGAAACCGCTTTTCGCCGACGATTATCGTAGCGGCGGTGACGTCGCAGCTGAAGAAGGCGAAACTGCCGACCCACGTACCTATTCACGCGGACGGCAGCGGACTCGACCGGGATTCCGTCGTACTGCTGGAACAGCTGAGGACGATCGACAAGAAGAGACTCAGAGAACATATCGGTACAGTAAATCATGAAGTGATCGGTACGGTGGACGACGCGCTCAGCGTCAGTCTCGGAATTACGGCTGCGGCTCCGAGCCGCAGGCTGAATTAGAAAAACACCGGCTCCGGGCGGAGAATCCGGCCGGAGAAACTCAGGAAATGCAGACGTAAGGGGGATAATTATGAAAGCACCTGAATTTTTTAAGAAATCCAAGAAGTTAATGATCACCGCGGCGGCGCTGACAGCGCTGGCGGCGTGCGCCTTCGGTGTAACCGCGGCGACGGCGGATCCCGGAAGCGATTCCGATCCTATCGTAACCAAGAGTTATGTGGACAGCGCTATCGCGAACGCTCTGGGCAGCGGAACGCCTTCCGTTTCGGGAGACGCTTCCTATGAAGTCGTCTTCGCTGAAGCGGGGCAGAAGATTATTGCAACCGGCTCTACCGAGATGATTCTCCGGTCGGGGAGCGCGCTGACGGTAGCTCCGGGTTCTGACGGTGTATCCGATATGACGCGTGGGATCGACATGAAAAACAATTATACTGTTTACGCAAATCACCTCATGCTCATCCCGAGAGACGACGGAAGAGGCATCCGGATGCAGACCGACGGTTATGTCATGGTCCGGGGATCCTACGAGATTCAGTAGCGGAAAGAGATAAGGGGTAAAAAATGAAATTAAGACACATGAAACTATTTACGACAGCCACAGCTGTCGTATTAGTGCTTTTATCGTCGTTGTGCCCGGCATATGCGGCGGAAGGCGGTGCGGGGACGACCATCTATCAGAATCAGATGGAACTGAGCGGCGGAGCGACCTACACGAATACTATTTCACAGAACTCCACCTATGGAATTCAGGAGAGTTATTCTTTCACGACGACGCCGGGAGATATCGTCACTCCGATTATCCTGGCCTGCGACACGATCTACGGCAGTATGAACATCAACAGTATCGTAAGCTACGCGCAGAAACTGGGATATAATGTGCTGGCGGCGATGAATACCGATTTCTTTTCCATGTCTACGGGCGTGCCGCTGGGCATCGTCATCGAAAACGGCGTATATAAATGCAGTCCGGAGGGGTATCCTTCCGTTCTCTTCGACGCTCAGGGGAATGCGTCTGTAGTGGAAAACACGGCGGTGCAGATCAAGATGACAAATCAGGGCGGGGGCGAAAGCGCATCAGAAGATTCCCAGGTGAATAATGCCGGAAAATATCTGACTCTGACCCATTTTAACAAAATGCGCCAGAACGGAGCGGGAATGTATCTGATGGACGAGCATTTCTCAACCGTATCCACCAGAACCTCTTCTTCCGGCTGGGCCGTGAAGTTTAAAATTCTCGAAGGCACGATGAAAACCAAAGGAACGATGCGCCTAAAAGTCGTTCAGGTCTATGAAGGTTCCGAGCCGATGACCATCGGCAGCGGCTATATGGTTCTGACGGCGGACGACAAATCGAATCTGTATTATCAGTTTGAAAAATTCAGCGTCGGCGATGAGGTTCTTCTGGAGACTTCCTGTTATGACAATGCGGCGCTGGAAAACGCTCAGTGGGGTACGGGAGCGGGCAATGTGATCGTAAAGAACGGTGCGATGACGTCCTCTTCCGACTGGGACAGCGCGCTGCTCTATAAAAATCCGAGAAGCGCTCTGGGGATCAAAGCGGACGGAACGGTAGTCTATTATGAACTGGACGGCCGTCAGTCGGGATATTCCAATGGAATTTCCATGAAACAGCTGGCGCAGGAATTTATCGATCAGGGCTGTGTGACGGCGGTGAATTTCGACGGCGGCGGTTCTTCTGCCATCGCAGCGAAGCTGCCGGGCAGTTCTTCTGTGGAAGTGCTGAGTTCCCCTTCCGACGGAGCGCTGCGCAAGTGCGCTACTTATGTGCTTCTGGTGTCTCAGGCGGTTTCCGATGGAGTTGCGGACACATTGACGCTGGATCAGGCGGGCACCGTAGTATATCAGGGTGCATCCGTGGATCTGAGCTATCAGGCTCTCGATAAGGGGAACAGTACAGTATCCGCTCCTGCGGACGTCACGGCGGAAGTATCCGATGGATACGGAAGTATTCAGGGAAACACGTATACAGCAGGATGGGTGGCAGGTATGGAGACGATCTCTCTGAGTTCCCTTTCTCAGGGAGTGTCTGGAACATCGTCTCTCTATGTGACGAATCAGTTGTCCGATATCGCGGTAAAGGCGGATGGAAAAGCGGTTTCCAGCCTGAATGTAGACGGCGGTCAGACCGTTCAGTTCTCTCAGACAGCCACATATAACGGAAAGAATGTGGCAATCGGTCAGAAGAATTTCCAGTATACGCTGACCGGCGATCCGATCGGGACGATTTCCGATACCGGCCTGCTGACGATTGATGAAGGCGCGTCCGGATCGGCGGTTCTGAGTATCGCTTCCGGCGGCGTTGTCAAAAAGATCAATATTGAGGTCAACGGTATTTTTTCCGATATCAACGGTCACTGGGCCGAACCCTATATCGCTGAGATGTACGAACAGGGAATTGTCAGCGGTACGGGTGCAGGAAAATTCAGCCCGGAGAGCGATATCAGGAGAGCGGATTTTATGGTTATGCTCTACAGAGCTGCCGGTTCTCCTGCCGCAGAGGACGGTGACGACGAAGGTTTTGCCGACGTACAGGACGACGCGTACTATGCAGAGGCTGTAAAGTGGGCGAAGAGCCTCGGTATTGCCAAGGGCGACGGAACGAATTTCCGGCCGATGGCCAGTATGACCCGCGAGGATGCTTTCTGTTTCTTGGACCGCTATCTTGAAGAGGCCGGTATACAGCTCACGGAGCCGTCAGGTGAGGAACTGAATGCTTTCAGCGATGGAGGAGAGGTTTCCGAATATGCGAAAGAATCGGTTGCAGCGTTGACCGCCGCCGGTATTGTCAACGGCAGCGGCGGCAAAATCCGCCCTCAGGGAATGCTGACCCGGGCTGAAATGTGCAAAATTCTCAGCGTGTCGTTAAAGAAATAGCTGCAGAGGACGTTTTTCCTCAGCGGATAGAATCGATATTTCAGCGGCGAAGGCGCAGGAGCGCCGGAACCGGACGTCTCCGTGGCCTGTCGGCTGTGGGGACGTCCGGCGTCCACTCTGAAATAATCATTTGATATAAGAGAGAAACGATTATGTCACAAAACAGCAAGAATCAAGTGAAGACCATCAGTTTTGTCATGCTGATCACTCTGATCGGTAAACTTCTGGGTCTTTATCGGGACAGGCTGCTGGCGGTCAGTTACGGTACGGAGATGTATGCGAATGCTTTCAGTACGGCCAGCCGAATTCCCCGGGTTTTTTTCGACGTGCTCTTCGCGTCGGCGATCGCAGCGAGTTTTATTCCCGTCTATACGGAATACCGGGAGAAAAAGGGCATCAAGGAAGCGCAGAGATTCGCAGGCAATTTTGTCACAGTCATCGGTGTGCTGACGCTTCTCATGACGGCGGCGGGCATGTTGCTCTCCGAGCAGCTGGTAGAGCTTTTCGCTCCGAAATTCAATGCCGAAACCGCAGAATTGTGCGCGTCTCTTACGAGAATTATGCTGCCGACTCTGTGTCTGACCGGAATCGCATATTCTTTTGTGGGTATTCTGCAGGCATCCGATGAATTTAATATTCCGGCGCTGATCAGTGTGATCTCAAACGTCATTATCATTTTATACTACATATTTTTTATCGATCGTTTCGGAATTTACGGACTGGCGGTCAGTTTTGTCATCGGATGGGCGATGCAGGCGATCGTCCAGATTCCGGCTCTGCGCAGGAAAGGATTTTCCTATCGTCCGAGTCTGAGTCTGAGAAATGAAGGAATGAAAAAGGTTCTGAAGCTGATGGTTCCCGTTCTTGTCAGTACTTGGGTGCAGCCTATCGTGCTGATGATCAATTCCCGTTATGCTTCCGGTCTTCACGGGGGCGGAGGGGTGTCGGCCATCGATTACGGAACGAATCTCTATCTGACCATCGCCGGCGTTTTCGTCCTGTCGGTGACGAATGTCATCTTTCCGAAGATGTCGCAGCAGTCTGCCCGGGATGATATCGCGGGTCTGACGGAGACGGTGCGTTCCACGATCCACACATCTTTATTTTTTATCATACCGATGATGCTGGGTGTGATGACGCTGTCTTATCCGCTGATCGATTTTATCTACGGAGGCGGGGAATTCAGCGCCTCAGACACGGCGCTCACGGCGCGGGCCATGTTTTTTACGTCTCTCGGTATGGTGGGTTATGCTCTGCAGAATATTCTGTGCAGAGTCTACTATGCGAAGCAGGATGGAAGGACTCCCCTTGTCGCGGGAATGATCTCCATCGCCGTCAATATTCTCTGCTGTGAACTTCTCATCGGACCGATGGGTCTGGCGGGTCTGGGTCTGGCCTCCGCGATTTCTTCCACGGTTTATGCAGCGGCTCTGGCGATTCCGCTTCAGCGATCCGGCAGCAGGTTTATCACGAAAAAATTCTGCGCCGATATGTTGAAGACGGCAGCCGGCGCATGCGTCATGGCGGTGATCGTACATTTCTGCGCGGAGCTTTCCGAAGGGATTCTGCCGGGTATGGCGGGCAAACTGCTGACTCTGATTTTCCCGACTGCCGCAGGGGTGATCGTGTTCTTCGCGGCGGCGGCTCTGCTGAAGATGGACGAACTTGTTTACATTAAAGATATTTTCAAAAAAGTAGTAAAGAGAGGTTAGCTGTGATGATCTCGATTTTTAAAGACAGTCTGCTGTATCGCTTTTTCGCGGCGATAGGCAGATGGTTCAGCGGACAGTGGCTGGGCAGCCGGATCATCCGGGCTTTTGTCACCACAAAGGATGCGGATGAAGTGGCGAGAAGCAGTATCTTTTACAGACCGGGGAAGGCGCTGCGCGGCGTGCTGTCGTCCATATACCGCGGGTTGAGACTGGACCGCGTTTTCGGCGGCAGTCTTCTGGTGCATCCGTTCTTGTGGTGTTTTCTGGCCGCCGTTTTTGCGCCGGTGCTGCCGACGATGGCTCTTCTTGGCGTCGTTCTGATCTCGGGGGTGACTTTTCTCCTGAATACGGCGGCGGAGCGGAGGAAGACGCTTTTGTGCTCTCCGGTGAATCGATACGTGATTTTATATGCGGTGATTTATGTGATCGCAACCTGTACTTCTGTGACATTTTCAGGCAGTCTCTATGTGGGACTGCTCACTACCGTTTTCATCCTTTCTGTCTTCCTCGTAGAAAACGCGGTGCAGACGAAGAGACAGCTGAATATTCTGGTGACGGCCATGGTGGCGATGGGAGTTCTCATATCCCTGTATGGATTTTATCAGTATATTTTCGGTGCGGTGGGCTCCTCTGCCTGGACGGACGATGAGATGTTTTCGATCTCTACCCGGGTCTATTCTACACTGCAGAATCCAAACGTGCTGTCCGAGTATCTGCTGCTCACCATCCCTCTGTGCGCCGCCTGCCTGTTTGCGGCGAAAAGCTGGTGGAAGAGATTTCTCTTTCTCTGCGCGGCGGGGATCATGTGCGTCTGCATGATTCTCACTTTTTCGAGGGCCGGATGGCTGGGGCTGCTCTTTGCGGCGGCCATTTTTCTGGTACTCGTCGACCGGAGATACATACTTCTGGGCCTGGCGGGAGTTATCGTACTTTTTCTCGCAGCGCCGGATATGATTATCAGCCGGTTTGCCAGCATCGGAAATATGGCCGACGGATCCACTTCTTACCGTGTGGCTATCTGGATGGGAACGATTTCCATGCTGAAGGATTACTGGCTCAGCGGCATCGGGCCGGGAACAGATGCTTTCAATATGATTTATCCGAGTTACAGTTATAACACGGCGACGGCTCAGCATTCTCACAATCTGTTTTTGCAGATTGTCAGCGATGCGGGCGTCTGCGCTATTCTTGTATTTATAATCCTGCTGATCGTATTTATCCGGGCGCTCTGTTCGGCGATTTCGAAGGAGACCGACCGGACCAGCAAGATTTTTCAGATTTCATCTCTGTCCAGCGTGGGCGGTTTTATGGTTCAGAGCATGGCGGAGTATTCTTTTTATAATTATCGGGTCATGTTTCTGTTTTGGGTTTTCATCGGTCTCAGCGCGCTGTTTATCCGCCGCAGCAGTCTGCCGGAATCGGTTGTCGTACAGCGGGAGACGGGAAGAGACCGGAGAGAGGCAGTTTCTCTGAGTGAAAACTCAAAAAAAACAGATGGGGAGGGCAGATGATAAAGGTTCTCAATATAATCAGCGATACGAATATCGGCGGCGCGGGCCGGGTACTGCTGAATTACGCCAAATACCGTGATCGGGAGAAGTTCGATATGTCGGTCATTCTTCCGTCGGGCAGCATGCTGACGCAGCCGCTGCGGCAGCTTTCCGCGGAAGTCTATGAAATCGACGCTATGGCGGACCGGTCTTTTGACCGGGAGGCTGTCGGGATGCTGAAAGAACTCATCCGGAAGATCGATCCGGATATCGTGCACACTCACGGCTCTCTTTCCGGAAGAATCGCGGCGAGAGCCTGCGGAAAAAAGATCGTCTATACCCGCCACTGCGCCTTTCCTGTAAAAGGCTATATGAAACACGGGCCGGGACGCTGGGCGAATCAACTGCTGAACCGTCGTTATGCGGACCGGATTATCGCGGTGGGACAAGCGACGAAGGAAAATCTCGTGGAGAGCGGAATCTCCGAAAAATATATCGATATGATGATGAACGGTTCAGAGCAGATCCGGCTTCCGGAGAAAGAGGAACGCAGAGAACTGCGGGCTTCTTACGGATTTGACGACAGTGATTTCGTCGTCGGCATCATGGCAAGAATCGAAGTCTACAAAGGACACGGGGACATATTGGAAGCGCTCCATTTTCTGCTCGAAGAAGGGCGGAAGGTGAAGCTGATCATCGCGGGAACCGGCTCTTATGAAGAGGAACTGCGCCGTGAGGCGGAGAGATTTCCTGAGGGGACAGTGGTCTTTGCCGGTTTTATCAGCGATATCTCAAAAATTCTGTCCGTCATGGACGTTCAGGTCAACGCTTCTTATGAAAGCGAGACATCCAGTCTGTCGATTATCGAAGGGATGAGCGCCGGCGTGCCGTCTGTCGTCAGCGACTGCGGCGGAAATCCTCTTCTCATCGAAGACGGCATAAACGGGCTGGTCTTTCCGACCAGGGACTGCGGCGCTCTGGCGGGGTGTATCCGGACGCTGATGGACGACAGAGAGAAATATCACCGGATGCAGAAAGCTTCCTGTCAGATCTATGAAGAGAAGTTTACCGGCGGAAAATTTGCCGCCAATGTGGAAAAGGTCTACGAAAAGATGATGAAGGGAGACAGTCATGGAAAATAAATCGGGAAGAAGAATATCGCTGAATTTTTTCGATATTCTCATCATTATCATCGTCATCGCGCTAACTGCCGGTCTGATCTATGTGAAAACCCGCGGGGGCTCGGAAGGGCAGGCGTCGGATGCGGCGATGGTAACGTATGAAATTGAGATAGGAAATCTCACTGAGGATACCCAGAATCTCATTCATGCCGGCGATAGTGTCATCGACAAAGTGAAGAAGCAGGAGATGGGAGAGGTCGTATCCTGCGAATTTTATCCGATGAGAAAAGAATCGGTGAATCTGCAGACCGGCGATACTCTGTATCCGGAAGTGCCGGGGCTTTACGCGGCGAAGATTACTCTGAAAGCGGAGTGCAGCGATACGGGATCTTCCCTGGTTACCGGCGGAGGCTTTGAAGTGCGGACAGGTACGGAAGTGAGCATCCTCGGTCCGGGATACGGCGGAGGCGGATATGTGATCAATGTGATAAGGGAGGCAGAAGATGAGTAAGAAAATTATGGATGAAAGAGGGCGTTTTTTCGGCGTGATCAATATCATCGATGTGATCGTCATTCTTCTCGCCGTCGTCTTGGTCTGCGGCGTTTATGTGAAATTCTCCAAGAATGAGCGTACTGCCGCAGGTTCTTCGGATCTGCAGGAGGTTACTTATCAGATGGAGATCAAAACTGTCCGGGAGGGGACCGCGAATAATCTGAAGGCCGGAGATAAGATATGGAATCAGGAAAGCGGCGTGGAACTGGGCACGATCAGGGAAGTGTCCGTGACTCCCGGAAAACTTCCGAAAGCCCTAACAGACGGTACATATGCGGAAGGCAGCGTACAGGACAGATATGATGTAGTGCTGACCATCGAAGGAAACTGTCAGATTCTGAACGGCAGATATTTCGCCAATAAGTCCGATGAAATCAGCGTTAATCACGAAAAGAAAGTTCAGACAAAATACTGCAAGATGACAGGAACTGTCATCGGAATAGACAAATGATGAAGCAGAAAATACTTATGATAACCATGGGGCTCGACATCGGCGGCGCCGAAACCCATATCGTAGAGTTGTCGAAAGAACTGAAGAGGCGGGGCTATGATATTCTCGTGGCTTCCAGCGGCGGAATTTATGTCAGGGAAATCGAGGACTACGGCATACGTCACGAGGTTGTGCCGATGAATACCCGAAACGCGGGTATGATGTTCCGATCTTTCTTCCTGCTGCGCCGGCTGATCAAGCGGGAAAATCCGGATATCGTTCACGCTCACGCGAGAATCCCGGCTTTTGTGGCCGGAATGGTGCGAAAGACTCTGAAATTTAACTTTGTCACCTCCGCTCACGGCGTCTTTGAGACCGGAGGAGGCTTGAGGTATCTGACTAATTGGGGAGATAAAACCGTCGCCGTCTCCGACGACATCCGCCGGTATCTGAGAGAAAGCTACGGCGTGGCGGGACAGAATATCAAAGTCACGATCAACGGCATAGATACGGAAAAGTTTTCCTCTCATACGAGTTCTGAAAAGATCGAAAGAGAATTCGGTCTGAATCCGGACGCACCTGTGATCTGCCACGTCAGCCGGCTGGATGATGAGACTGTAATGATGGCGGAAAAGCTGATCGATTCGGTGATCCGGATCGATCAGGAGATCCCGGGTGCTCAGCTGATTATCGCCGGAGGAGGCACTATGGAGGAATCACTAAAACAACGCGCATCGTCGATAAACGATTCCATGGGCCGGAGAGCGGTTATCATGACAGGTCCGCGTACGGATATCAATGAAATTGTCGCCTCCTGCGATCTCTTCGTCGGCGTATCCAGAACGGCTCTGGAGGCGATGTCCTGTGAAAAGCCGGTGATTTTGGCGGGGAATGCCGGTTATATGGGGCTTTTCTGTCATGAAAAACTGGAAGAGGCCAAGTCCGACAATTTCTGCTGCAGAGAAAGAGGCCATCAATGGGGCGACGATCCGGCGGCGGATATTATCGAAAGCCTGAAGCGGATCGATACGCCGGAGATGGAAGAACTGAAAAAATTCGGCCGTCAGGTGATTCTCGACGATTATTCCGTGAGCCGGATGGCAGACGATTATATCGCCGTATATAACAAAGCTGTTCAGAAGCCGTACCATATTTTGATGAGCGGTTACTACGGTTTTCATAATGCGGGGGACGATGCGATTCTGAATGCGATTCACCGGAATCTCACACAGATGGATGAGAATCTGCAGGTGCGGGTTCTCATCGCCAATCCGGAAGAGGCGTCTCAGATTTACGATTACGATATGGTGAGCCGTTTTCATATTTTCGGACTGCTGCGGGCGATTCACCGGTGCGATCTGCTGATTTCAGGAGGGGGAAGCCTGCTTCAGGACAGGACCTCCACAAAATCTATCATGTATTATCTGACGATTATCAATCTGGCAAAGCTGATGGGAAAGAAAGTCATGCTTTACGCCAATGGAATCGGTCCGGTGATCAAGCCTGCCAACCGCCGGAGAGTAAAGCGGGCGGTAAGCCGGGCGGATCTCATCACTCTGAGGGATATCAATTCGGTGGACGAGCTTCGCCGCATGGGGGTGGATCGCCCGGATATGTGCGTCACTGCCGATCCGGTATTTACTTTTGACGGTATTCCGAAAGACCGGGCCCGTCAGCTGTTGGAAGAAGAAGGTATTCCGACAGAAAAGCCTTTTGTGGGCGTATCTCTCAGAAGCTGGTATAGTATTCCTGATTTTAAGGAAAAAATGGCCCGTATCTGCGATGAAATTTACAGTCGGTACGACCGCAACATCGTATTTATCGCCATGCAGACGCCCTACGATACCGAGATCAGCCGCCAGGTGCAGCAGCGGATGCAACATCCGTCTTACATCCTGTCAAATCGCTACGCGACGGACAAGATTATGGGCATGGTGGGATGCGCGGATTTCGTTCTCTGCATGCGCCTTCACACACTGATCTTTGCCGCGCGCATGCACGTGCCAACTCTGGGCTTGGTTTATGATCCGAAGGTGCTGTATCATCTGAAATCTCTCGATATGCCGTCTCTGGGGGATGTGGAGACTCTGGATACGGAAAAAGCGCTGGAGCTGGTGGATGATATGGTGCAGAACAGAGAGGAGTATGCCAAGCGTATCGAGGAAAAATCCGAGGAATTCCGAAAACTTGCCTGTAAAAATGACGAACTTGTGCTGAAGCTCATACGGGACGAGCTGAATCGGCAGAGCTGAAATTTTGGTGAAGTTTCGGGAATAAGACGTGAAACAGCACGAAAAATAAAAAAACAGAGAGGAGCTCTTTTTCTGACAGCGGACAGAGTCTGCCGGAAAGCGCTCCTTTTGTTGTCATTTGACGCGGCCTTTGTTAAAATGAACAGTAGTGAAAGAAATCAATGATCTGGAGATATCATATGCAAAAGAAAAACAGAGTGAATATTCTCGGCGTTCCCGTGGATATGGTAGATAAAGAACAGGCCTCCGCTGTCTTTGCGGAGATTTTTCAGCAGCCGGGGTGCAGTATGATCGTAACGCCGAATTCGGAGATCGTTCAGAATGCTTCTAAGGATGAAGAACTGAGATCGCTGATCGCTTCCGCCGATCTGATCATTCCTGACGGTATCGGCCTCGTGTACGCTTCTAAGGTTATGGGATGTCCTCTCTCCGAGCGGGTGACGGGTATCGATTTTCTCGAGAGTATCATCGCCCGTCTGGCGCAGACCGGCGAATCGATCTTTTTCTTCGGAAGCAAGCCGGGCGTGGCCGACGAAGCGGCGGACAGGATGAAGAAGAAATATCCGGGACTCAGAGTTGCCGGTACGCAGAACGGTTATTTTCAGCCGGAGGAAGAGGCTCTCATCGTAAAGCAGATCAACGAGAGCGGCGCGGATTTTCTCTGCGTGGCCCTGGGCGCGCCGAAACAGGAGCGGTTTATCGCACAGCACAGAGATGAGTTTACCTCCGTCCGCGGCGCCATCGGCGTAGGCGGCAGTCTGGACGTGTGGGCGGGAAACCTGAAGAGAGCTCCGGAGTTCTACCGGAATCACGGTCTGGAGTGGCTTTACCGGTTTATTCAGCAGCCCACCCGCTTTAAGCGGATGCTGACTCTGCCGGTTTTCATGCTGCGGGTGATTTTTAGGAGAGGCAGATGACAGTGAAGAAAATAGGAACTTCTGCACTGTGTCGGAATCGTTTGCAAAAATCGTGCGGACGCGCCGGAGTTTGACTCCGGTGAAAACTGCCAGAGCGGAAATACCGGCGCAGGCGATCACAGTTAAGATAAATTATTCCGCATTTTTCGAAGTGCGGCGCTGCAATTATTTTAAGGAGGAACCAGTAAACATGGCAATCAATTTGGAAATGCTGCAGGAAAAAGCAAAGGATGTCAGAATCGATATCATCAGACAGATTCATTCCGCGGGCTCCGGTCACCCCGGCGGCTCTCTTTCCGCGGCGGACATCATCACTTATCTGTATTTTGCGGAGATGAATATCGATCCGCAGGATCCGCATAAGGCGGGAAGAGACCGGTTTGTGCTCTCCAAGGGGCATGCGGCTCCCGCGCTTTACGCAGCTCTGGCGGAGAAAGGATACTTTCCTAAAGAGACACTCCTCACCCTCAGACAGGCGGGCAGCATCCTTCAGGGGCATCCCGACAGAAAGAAAGTTCCGGGGGTCGATATGTCTACCGGTTCTCTGGGACAGGGAATTTCTGCGGCGGTGGGAATGGCGCTGGCGGACAAAATCGACGAAAACGGCGCCAGAGTGTACTCTGTGTTGGGCGACGGCGAGCTTCAGGAAGGCATGGTATGGGAGGCGGCTATGGCGGCGGCGCACTACGGTCTCTCAAATCTGACGATTTTTGTGGATCACAACGGACTTCAGATCGACGGAAGAAATGAAGACGTCATCACGGTGGCTCCGATCGCAGAAAAGTTTGAGAGCTTCGGATGGGACGTTCAGAAAATCGACGGACATGATTTTGAGCAGATTGCGGCAGCGGTAGAAAACGCAAAGGCGGTTTCTGACAAGCCCCAGGCGATTATCGCTGAGACGATAAAAGGAAAAGGCGTGTCTTTTATGGAAAATGAGGCGGGCTGGCACGGCAAGGCGCCGAACGATGAGCAGGCAGAACAGGCAGTAACAGAACTTGGAGGAGAATGGTAATGGCAGATAAGATTTCAACCCGTCAGGCATACGGCGACGCTCTGGTAGCGCTGGGAAGAGAAAATCAACAGATTATCGTGATGGATGCGGATCTTTCAAAATCCACTATGACAGCGGGATTCAAAAAGGAATTTCCGGAGCGGTTTTTCAACGCCGGCATCGCGGAAGCCAATATGATGGGCATGGCCGCGGGTCTGGCCCTCTCCGGCAAGACGGTATTTGCCAGCACTTTCGCGATGTTCGCCGCAGGCAGAGCTTACGAGATCATCCGTAATTCCATCGCTTATCCGAAGGCAAACGTAAAAATCTGTGCGACTCACGCGGGAATCACCGTAGGGGAAGACGGCGCCAGCCATCAGTGTATCGAGGATCTGGCTCTGATGAGAGTCATTCCGGGGATGACAGTGGTTCATCCGGCAGATGCTGTTTCCGCAAAGAAGCTCCTCGGAAAGATCGCGGCGGAAGACGGCCCCGCATACGTCCGCCTGGGCAGACTCAACATCCCGGTTCTCTATGATGAAGCTGCGGATATTCAGCTGGGCAAGGGAAATTGTGTGAAAGACGGAAGCGACGCAACAGTAATCGCCTGCGGTCTCATGGTAAACGAAGCCCTGATCGCGGCAGAGAAACTGGAAAAAGAAGGAATCAGCCTTCGCGTCATCGATATGCATACCATAAAGCCGATCGATGAGGAGATCATCGTAAAAGCCGCTTCCGAGACGAAAGCGATTATCACGGCGGAGGAGCACTCTGTCATCGGCGGCCTGGGCGCCGCGGTAGCGGAAGTTGTCGTGAAGAAATGTCCGGTAAAGATGACGATGGTAGGTATTCAGGATCGCTTCGGTCAGTCCGGCAAACCTAAGGCACTGATGGAAGAGTATCATATTACAGCGGCGGATATCGCAAAAGCGGTAAAGGAAACGCTGTAGCTTTCCCGCGGAAATCCGGACAGGTCATGTGAAAATCAAAGAAGGACTGTAAAATCACCGCAGAAGTGCAGACAGAGACGCAGGAACAGCGCTGAAAAATTTTAGATTCAGAGAAGAACTCCGGCAGAGAAAGCCGCATTTGCGGCGGCTGCCGGATTTTTTTATGGTCAGGAATTAGCTTCTGCCTCCGCGGCAGGGGGATGATTTGTCCGCATATTTATCTTTCGCTCCGCATAGATTTATCGTAGGTTTATGAATGAAGGAGGAAAGGGAATATGAAGAAGCCGGCATTTACGAAAAACAGGGGGACGGAAAGCGGCAGCGGACGGAAGCAGATGATACTCCGGATCGCCATCGTCGTGGCGGCGGTAGCCGCAATCGTCATTATAGCGAAATTCAAGGGGACCGGAGGCACAGTGGACTTTACACCGCTGACGGAAGAAAGCATTCCTCAGCAGATTTCCAGCGAAGTAATTCCGGAATACCGGGACATGGAACGGGCTCTGGCCTGTGTCGCAGATGACAAGATCTATGTGGTTGCAATGCGCGGAGAGAAACCGACGACGGGATACGATATCGCCATCGACAGTATGACGCTGAGTTCCGATAAAGACGGAAACGATACGCTGACGGTCAACGTTCTGTTTACAGATCCCCAGGCGGGAGCGTCGCTGACTCAGGCGCAGACTTACCCTTATATCGCGGCGGAGACAAATCTGGAAGAACTGCCGGATAAGATCGAAATGAAGATAAAATATGCCGATTGATAAAAGATCCGCAGCTCGATGGAGACGGCCTGCCGATGGATCGGCTTTTATCTGGAATAAAATGTTGGAGTGTATATGATTTTAGCGCTGGCCGCAAAAGCCGTGCTGTAAAAGAGAGTTCCGAAAGTCAGTTCCGCCTTCTGTTTTCTTCATGGAGGAAAGCAGAAGGCAGGCGCTGATTTTCGGGACATTTTTCTTTTAGAGTCAAATGACAAATCCATTTCGATGGAGTAGAATGGAATACAGAGGAAGGGAGAAAATAAGATGGAGATGAATCATACAAAAGCATATTACAGAGTCATTTTCGGCGATACCGATGCTATGAAAATTGTATACAATGCGAATTATCTGCGTTTTTTCGAGATCGGCAGAAATGAATTTCTCCGGGAGCTTGGGTTTCCCTACGCGGAGCTGAACGAGAAATATGATCTGCATTTTCCGTTGGCGGAGTCACATGTGAAATACAGAAAGCCGGCATGGTACGACGATATGCTGGAAATTCGCTGTATGGTTTTGGAATTGAAAAACGCGTCAGTGACCATCGGCTATGAGATTCTCAACAGAGATACCCAGGAACTGCTCGTCACCGGATGGACCAAGCATGCTTTGGTGGACGGCAGGATGAAACCCGTGGCGCTGCGCAAAAAAGTTCCGGAGCTGGAGCGGGCGATGAAACGATTTGTCGAGGAGGGCGGAACTGTTCATCCCAGCGATTCGCATAAGAACGGCGGGCAGTGACGAAAAACGGCGAAGCGGCCGGTACTGCAGGACAAGCTTCCTGAGAAAAAGTAAAAAATGAGGACAGAAAACGAAAGTCAGGAAGTCTGTATCATAAAGCGGGCGAAAAGGCTGCACAGCCTTTGAGAAGGAAGGATATTCTTTCAGAGACAGGACAGCCCGGAGATTGAAGAGACGGAGACTTGCCGTCCGCATTTCAAAAAATCCAGAGGGATGCAGGACGGTGACCGGCAAACGGGGCGATGGGAAAAGGAGTATCAGAATGTATTATATTATCGCGGAGGACCGCATCGAATATCGAAATGAAGAGGGAAAAACGCTGGCGCTTCAGACGTTTTCTGAGATCGGTGAAGGCATTGTGGAAATCGATCACACAGAAGTGGACGGAAGCCTGCAGGGGCAGGGAATCGCCGGTAGGATGACGGAACTGGCCGTCGTCTATCTGAAAAATCAGGGTAAAAAAATCATACCTTCCTGCTCTTATGTGGAGAGTTGGTTTAAAAATAAGGCGGAATATCAAGAACTGCTGAAATAGTCTTTACAGGCGGTTCCGGGCATATGGTCTGCCTGATTGTTTTTTTCGGAAAGAAGGAAATCTCCGTGGCTGAGAAATTTTACCGGTTTTTGCGGGCAGAGCTGCAGATTGCGGGAATAATTGGATGAAAAATCTGCGGTATAAATAAGGTGGTGAAACGAGGTCTCCTGCAAAGGAATAACAGCAGGAGATCTTTTTTGTGTATAATGAATAAGACGGGTGTACCCGTGGAGGAGCAGGATGAAAAACATACAGAACGCCGTTCTTTCGGCTGTCCGGGACAATGTCGGATAAAGGCTGTTTTGCGGAGCCGGAATCATCCGCAAATTCGGTTCATACGAAGCTGTCTCAGCTCTGTTCCGGCGTATGTGAGACAGGAAGTAGACGCGCTGTGCGGCTGAGAGGGAAAAAGAAGAAAACGAGAGGTCCAGGTGAAACGGAGAAAATGAGATGGTTTTAAAGGGAAATATATATACGATAGAGATTACGGATGTGAGCACTTCGGGAGAAGGGATCGGCCGGGCGGAAAGCATGGTGGTATTTGTGCCGGGAACGGTGCCGGGCGATACGGCAGACGTGGAGATCGCGGAGGTGAAGAAGAATATCGCCAGGGGCAGGGTGGCGGAGCTGGTACGCCCGTCGGCGGACCGGACGGAGCCTCTCTGCCCGTATTTCGGCAGGTGCGGCGGCTGTACGCTGCAGAATATGACGTATGAGGCGCAGCTGCGGCTGAAGGAAAAGCAGCTGCGGGATAAGCTGGAAAGAATTTACGGCGGCGAAGCTCCGGCGCCGGAGCCGATCATCGGTATGGATGATCCGTGGCATTACCGAAATAAGGGACAGTATGCGGTATATGCGGGCGCGGCGCTGGTGAATAAAGACGGAAGTGTGAGAAATGCAGAGCGGCCGCGGGTCGGTTTTTATGACGGACGGGAGCGGAATATCGTGGAGTGCAGGAGCTGTCCGATTCAGTCGCCGGCGGCGGAGCGCGCTGCCGACGCGTTGCGGGAGTATATCCGGCAGACGGGGCTTTCGGTTTACGATGAGAAGACGCGGAAGGGCCGTCTGCGTCAAATGATCGTCCGGACAGGTCATGCCAGCAGAGAGGTGATGGTCACTCTGATTGTCAACGGCAGAAAGCTGCCGAAGACGGATCTTCTTACAGACCTGATGTTTCAGGCCATAGATTCTTTAAATGACGAGATCGAAGAGCGTCTGAAAAAGGCGGCGGAAGAACAGGGACTGGATTCCTATGCGGATGTGGAGACGGAAGAGAACTGGTACGAGCTGAAGAGTCTCGTAATCAATCACAATTCCAACCGCACTCTGAAGGAGATCAGTACGGATCTGGAAGTGGTCTATGGTTCCAACATCATTACAGACGAATCCGCGGGCCTTTCCTTTGAAATATCTCCGCTGTCGTTTTATCAGGTCAATCCGTCACAGATGGAAAAGCTTTACGATACCGTGCTGGAATTTGCGGATCTGAAGGGAAACGAGACGGTCTTCGATCTTTACTGCGGGGTGGGTACGATCGGCCTGTACTGCGCACAAAAGGCGAAATACGTCTGGGGCATCGAATCGGTGAAGAGCGCCGTGGTCGACGCCAACAGAAACGCAGTGATCAACGGACTGGTAAACATTCAGTTTATCAGCGGAAAGGCGGAAGAGAAGATCGTTCCTCTGATCGAAAAGCTGAGAGCAGAAGAGGAAGAGAGCAGCGATGGGAAAAAAGGTGATTCCCCGGCAGACATCGTCATCGTGGATCCGCCGAGAGCCGGCTGTAAGCCGGAGCTCCTACGGGCGGTTATGGAAGCGGCTCCGGAAAAAATCATCTATGTTTCCTGCGATCCCGGAACCCTGATGCGTGATCTGAACTATCTGACCGGACGGAAGCCGTTTGAATCCGGAATGGAAAAAACGGAGCGAGAACGCAGCACCGGAAATCACCCGGGGCAGGATAACAGTGTGTCCGCCGCATCGGAAGCAGATATGCTGGGAGAACCGCGTCCTTCGGGAGAAGATGAAAAGCCAGCGGTTTATGAGATCAGGAGAATCCGCCAGGTAGATCAATTCTGTCATTCAACGCATGTCGAGACAGTTGTCCTCCTTTCGCAAAAATAATACAGTCCATTGGCAGGAAGAAGCAACGGCCTTGTATTTCTTGACTTCGGGCCGGCGACGGGATTTTTTGAATAAAAGGGCAGGCCGGCGGCAAAATTTTGCTTGAAAATCTGCTTTTTATCGGTTACACTGAATTACAGTCTGGCGGGCGCCGCGGATGCCTGCCGGGTTCTATATCAATATGGTTTTACGGACAATAAATGTCACTCTGCTGATGTCGGACGGCGGAGGGGCATTTCTTTTTTTGAGAATGGAGGAAGGAATCATGCCTGAGACGAAAGTCGAATCGATTATTTTTACTGCGGTTACCGCATGGATTATGGTTTATATTATGACATTATATAATACGGTTATCGCCGGAGAAGATTTTGTAAACGCCACTTTTTTAGTCGCTCTGAGAGGAATGTGGCTTGAATTTGTCCTGATTTTCCTGTGCGCTTATTTTATCTCCGGTCCTGCGGCAAGACGTCTGACTTTTCGTATTGTAAAATCGGAAGACCGTCCCATCGTAATCATCGTTACGATGCAGATTTTTACCGTCGTGTTTCAGGTGGCTCTTGCGAGTATCCTGGGCGTGTACTACAGTTATGGACTTACCGAGCAGTTGATCCCGGATTATATTATGACTTACTGCCGGAATTTTATCATGGCTCTGCCGGTGCAGTTGTTTCTGGCGGGGCCGGCTGCGAGAGCGCTGTTCCGCGGGATGTTTCGGAGGGCTCGCAGTGCGGTGCAGTGCAGTCCTGCCGCGAGTCAGACAGAGAACGACGGGGACGGAAAGTAAGTGCGGCAGGAGCCGCAGAACGAAGCGGAGATCTTTTTCAAACGAGAAAATTCAGCTTCGGGGTCCTGTCATATGAGAAAATATGGTAAGGTAAAAGAAATCAGAATCCGGACAGATTCTGCGGAGAAAAAGAGATGGAGTATCATCGGCGCTATGCCGAGGCGGAGGAGCAGAAAATGGTTTTACAAACGGAACGGCTCATCCTGCGCCGGATGGAGCAGAGTGATTTTGGCGCGCTGTGCCGCGTGCTGCAGGACGAAAAGGCGATGTATGCCTATGAGCATGCTTTTGACGACAGGGAAGTGCAGGAGTGGCTGGACCGGCAGATCGGCAGATATCAGCAGTACGGCTTCGGTCTGTGGGCGGCGGTTCACAAAGAGAGCGGTGAGATCATCGGTCAGTGCGGACTGACCATGCAGGACTGTGGCGAAAGACAGGTATTGGAAGTCGGATATCTGTTTGAGCGTGTTTTCTGGAATCAGGGCTATGCTTCGGAAGCAGCGAAAGCCTGTAGAGAATACGCTTTTGATGTGCTGGGAGCGGAGGAGGTTTTCTCTATTATCCGGGATACCAACGAGGCGTCTCAGCGAGTGGCCCGATACAACGGTATGACAGTTCGGGGGCGGCTTGTCAAGCATTATTATGGTATGGACATGTCCCATCTGATCTTTTCTGTCCGGCGCAGTGAACGAGGGAACGGATGAGAGATTTCTCTTCGGACGGATGCCGCTGCACAGGACTCCTTCGACGGCGGACCGCAGGAGACTGATTGTTATGACACCTCATCTTCGGACGGAAAGCGATAAAAAGGCGAATAATATTATGAAAAAAAATGATACGGAACAAACACGTGAAAATATTTCACCGGCGCGAAGGAATACTCCGGCGCGCCGGAAAATATTAAATGCTCTGGAAGAGGAGCTTACCGGAAGAGATCTGGACGACATCCAGATCAGCGAACTGGTAAAAGCCGCCGGAGTTTCCCGAAAGACTTTTTACCGGCATTTTATGGATAAATACGACCTTGTCAATCAGTATTTTTCAGGTTTCTTTCATGATACATTTGAACAGATTACTTTCGGCGCAGACTGGGACAGCGCGTTGCTGCGCTATCTCGAAGTTTGCGAATGTAAATCCGATATCCTTCGGCATGCCTATTCCAGCAGGGACGCCAACTGCCTGCATCAATATGATATCGATCTGACCCGCGGGACTTATGAAAAATACCTTCTCGCAAAAGGGGCGGATATCGAGACCGGCGAGATGCGGTTCGCTGTAGAAATCGCATCCCGGGGCGGCACGGATATGGTGATCGACTGGCTGATCGGAGGCATGAAAGAAGAAAAAACCACACTGATCGCTCTTCTGAAGCGTACGCTTCCTCAGGATATCCGGATTTATCTGGAATAAAACAGCGGAAACGATAGAACGACAACGGCGAGACGGTTACGTCCTGTCTTTTTCGAGAATCCCCGCGGCAAAATCCATTTCCTGTTTCAGCAGCGCGGAGAAATTTCGGCAGGCTTCCTCGAAGACTTCGGGTTCCCGGAGGCGGAGAGCCGCTTTGTAAAAGCCGTTTTTTACAGCTTGCCAAGCGGCGAAATATTCGCGGGATTCAAAGAGAGAAGCCTGCTCCAGGACAGCGTTTTTTTCCAGGAAACGGCGGTACAGGCGGCGCCCTGTCAGCAGTGCGTCTGTGAATTTTGCGGGGTGCAGTGCAGTTTCGGGGTCTTCCCTGATCCATTTTTCCGCCTGTGAAATAAAGAACTTCAGTGTTTTCGGGTGGGACTGCAGAACTTCATGTGCCTGTGCAGCTGCAGAGGCGGGGTTCTCGGGGAACCCCGCCGGTTTATCCGTGATGTAGACAGGAATCATAGCATAGGATTTTTCATAGAGCTGAGCGGATGAAAGTGTCTGATTTTCGATTCCGTAAGTCGGATCGATGCAAAACTGTGCGTCTCCGTTTTTTTTCTGGGCGATGAAGTAGTGGGGGCCGTGCTGCAATCCAAAGAGGGGCGTCCATGGGACTTGGAAAGCGTCCATTCCCACCAGTGCAAAAGCGTTTTCAGATACTTCCGACCAGCTGTGCCGGCGGCCCGGCAAAGTGACGGCGGGTTCTTCGAGATACATGCCCATGGACTCCAGCGCCTGAGGCATCCTTCGGGTCAGAAACACCCGGCCGATCGGATCGAAGCGCGGATTTCCCTCTGACCACAGACGGGAAAAAGACTGTTCGTAGGGATAGCCTGCATGATGGGCCAGCGTGATGATACAGGCGTGATAACAGTTGAGTCCCTGAAAGCAGATCAGTTTCATATTTGTGTATTTGGGGAAACCCGCCGGTTTTTGCCGGTGGATGTTTTATTCAGATGTTCTACTATCTCGAAGCGGCGGGGACGCTTATAGTCAGCTAAGCGGCTGTCGCACCAGCTGTGAAGATCTTTGGCGGAAACAGAAGGTGAAGACGGGACGATCTGGGCGCAGACCGTTTCTGTTCCGGAGGATTCCTCTGCGCCGTAGACCATACAGTCTTTCACCAGCGGGCAGCGGAGCAGGCAGGCTTCAATTTCCTCAGGATAGACGTTAAAGCCGCGTACGAGTATCATATTTTTCTTTCTGCCGCAGATATAGAGGTAGCCGTCCTCATCAAAATAGCCGATATCTCCCGTATGCAGCCAGCCGTCCCGCAGAATTTCTCTGGTTGCAGCCTCATCGTCGTAATAACCCAGCATCACGTTCGGGCCTTTTGCAAGAATTTCTCCGGTTCGGTTCGGAAGATCGGTATATTCGGTTCCCGTATCCAGCCGAACCGTGACTCCGGGCAGCGGTACTCCCACGGAACCGAGCTTATCCGGCGGAAGTTCCTGGAAAGGCTGTGCGATCAGCGGAGAAGCTTCCGTCATACCGTAGCCGGACCAGAATCTTATTCCCGGAAATGCAGCGGAGAGTCTTTCCAGTGTACCGTCTGGAACTCCGCTTCCGCCGAAACCGAAGTAGCACAGAGAAGAGATATCGTATGGGATGGTGTGGCCTAATGTTTTATCCATCAGCACTGCGGCCAGAGTTCCGCCGTCGTAATGAGTGAGACCGAGTTCCTGAGCTCCGCGGTAGAGCGAATTCAGTGAAAAGTGGTCGGCCATGGGAAGAAACGGATAACCTGCGACAACGCAGGAAAAAGCGACCAGCTGGCCGTAAATCCCGAAAAGCGGAGTTCCTAAAGCATAGCGGGGGGACGGGTCGCGATGTTTCTGATATCCCATATGGCGGAGATAAGTGATTACATTAAAATCCAGATTTTCTTCGGAAAGCTGTACGAGTTTTGCCTTTCCTGTGGATCCTGATGACGCAAGCAGCAGCATAGGTTCACGGGAGGATACCGGACGTATCGCGGGCGACGTTCCGGAAAGAGGCAAAATCTGATCTGTGCAGAAAATTCCGGGAGACTGGTCGAAGGACTTGACAGCAGTCTGACACAGCGGAAGGAGTTCCGTCGTTGTAAAGATCAGCGGAACGGGAGCCCGCCTCAGAAGATTGGACAGTTCTTCCGGTGTCAGCTGCGGGTTCAGCGGAAACGCCATCCATCCCGCCTGCAGGACTGCGAAGAGTGCGGCGAGAAAGTCGGGACCGTCAGGCAGAAGCAGAGCTGCTGCGGCCGGCTTTTTCTGGACGGGCAGCACGGCCTGCAGAGCCGCCGCCCGCTGTGATAGTTCCTTAAAAGATACGGGGGCTTTTTCATCTAATATGGCCGGCAGCCGGTTTTCTCTTTGTCTGTACAGAGCGGTTCGTATCATACCTGTTTCTCCTTCCATTTTATTTCTATCATGTCGATCAGTGTTCCCACCGAGAGGCACTGTTCCATTTCGAAAAGTTCAATGGTAATGTGGTATCGGTCTTCCAGTTTTGTCAGCAGGCTGACAAAAGAGAGGGAGTCGAAATGCAGATCTCGGTACAGGTCGGTATCTTCTGTAACTGGGATCGGATGAACGTTTTCCTGTTCGATCAGCCGGATCACTTCATTTCGTATAGACATGCGGTTTCCTCCTTATTTTTATGAGGAAGGGACGGCAGACAATGCTGTAATTGTTCCGTCCGCTTCCGTAAATTGTTTTATTCGATAAATATTCCGCCGCTGATGGAGCCTGTCGTATATTGCTCCTGTGTGGAACCTTCCGCAGTAATACCCATAATGATCGCGATTAGAGTTCCGGCGGGAAGGGAGATATTCAGCCCGGTGAGGTTTGCCCGGCGGATGGAGTATTTTGGTATCTCTTCTCCGCTCACATAAGGAGGAAAATAGATCATTGTCTCCTGGAGTATCTGGAAAACGAGAGAGTCTGTGCTGCCGGTAGCCAGACAGAGGAAAGGACGCAGCGTCACGCCGGCTTCCAGATTCAGCGACTGCCGGTTGGCAAATACTCCGTAAATATTTTGCAGAGTGCCGTCGTAAGGCATGACGAAAGAAGACGGATATGACTGGCTTTCACGGATGGTGATCGTTCCTGAAGTCCATTCTCCTGCGTTGAGATACATGTAGTATCCCGTATCGCCGCCAAAGCCGGCATAGGCGATTTGAGTGGGGTTTCCCGTGTCGTCGGTGGCGAGTTCGGCTCCCGATTCGTAACGGTTGGAAAAGGAAAATGGGATAGTGCCCGCAATGGGGCCCTGGGGGCCGGTGGAACCTGTCGGTCCAGTGGCTCCGGTAGCACCTGCGGCGCCCGTCGGGCCGGTGGCTCCTCTTTGACCGTCTTCGCCGGTCGGTCCAGTGGCTCCGGTTGCCCCTGTCGGTCCAGTAGCGCCGATAGCACCTGCAGCACCCGTCGGGCCGGTGGCTCCTCTTTGCCCATCTTCGCCGGTCGGTCCAGTAGCGCCGGTAACACCGGCCGCTCCTGTCGGTCCAGCGGCGCCGGTGGGACCTGCAGCGCCGGTAACACCCCTCGGACCAGCCTCACCTGCCGGGCCGGCAGCGCCAGTTGCTCCGGCAGGACCTGCAGCGCCTGTTGAACCGGTGGCTCCGGTGTTCCCTGTTATGCCCGCAGGGCCAGCCGCCCCTGTCGGTCCAGTCGCTCCGGTTGCTCCGGCGGCGCCGGTAGAGCCTGTCGGACCGGTTACTCCCGTGGCGCCGACATCACCGTCGGTTCCGTCGGCTCCATCAGCTCCGGCCCGGCCCTGAGGGCCAACCGGCCCGGTTTCTCCAGCGAACCCCTGTGGCCCTGCGGCGCCATCCTGCCCTGCCGGTCCTGCTGGTCCCTGTGCGCCCGTCGGACCGGTCGCGCCGGTGTTTCCGTCCCTGCCGGCCGGTCCCTGTGCGCCTGTCGGACCGGTCGCACCGGTGCTTCCATCTCTGCCGGCCGGCCCCTGTTCGCCTGTCGCGCCGGTGGTACCGGTGTTTCCATCTCTGCCGGCCGGTCCCTGCTCACCCTGCGGACCAGCCGGACCTGTTGCTCCGTCTCTTCCGGCAGGACCCTGAGGACCCATTGGTCCTTCCGGGCCTGGAACTCCCTGAGGTCCAGGACAGCCCGGCGGTCCCGGAGGGCCGGGAATACCGGTGTAACAGGGTTCGTGGCCGCAGCCGGATGATGAAGGGTGACAATGATCTGTGTGGTTATGATCCGGCCGGTCATTATCTTGAAAATATTCGTTCCAATTATTATAAGACATCAGGTTACCTCCTAAATTCACGGGGAGCCTCAGAAAAAGATCCTCGGTAACAGTTTATGAGAGCGGAAAAATGAAAGTGCATAGCGCTCTCTCGCCGGGATTTGTATCTTTGGCTTCCTCCATCGGCGCAGGTCTTCCCGTTTTCGGGATGCAGGCCGTATCAGAGCGGATGGATACGATCGGCTTTTTATGTTTACAGGAGGGCGGAAACCCTGCCTCGTATTGTGTTAGACCGCGGAAATTATATGGAAATCTTCCGAGGAAAAGGGCTGCATTTTCGAGAGAATGACAGCGAAAAAGTAAAAATGACACATATGTGACATTTTGTGTCTTGTTTTCAGATTTCCGGACTGCTATTCTTTTTGATAAGAATAGCATGGCGCCGGTATTTGCCTTCTGTGCAGACGGTGGATTCTGTTTGGATGATTCTGTGAAATCTGCAGTCTCTTACCTGAATACGAAGGGGTGTATGTTTGCCGGTGCTGTACGGGAGGCATTTCTGTGTTCTGATCGAATGAATCTGACAGAGTGTTGTTTCTGACTGGAACGCGGGAGAATTGTCTGATTGGAGGAGAATAGAAAGATGGGAATTTATGAGGAACTTCAGGCCCGGGGGCTGATCGCGCAGGTTACTGACGAACCGGAGATAAAGGAATTGCTCAACAGTGGAAACGCTCGTTTTTACATCGGTTTCGACCCTACTGCGGATTCGCTTCATGTCGGCCATTTTATGGCTTTGTGTCTAATGAAGCGGCTGCAGATGGCAGGGAATAAACCGATCGTTCTGCTGGGCGGAGGGACCGGTTTTGTGGGAGATCCTTCGGGAAGGACGGATATGCGCGTTATGATGGATGAAACGACGATCCGGCGAAATTGCGATTGTTTTAAAACACAAATGGAACGTTTCATCGAATTCGGCGAGGACAAGGCCGTCATTGTCAATAATGCGGACTGGCTTCTCGACTTAAAATATGTAGAATTGCTGCGGGATGTAGGAGTGTGTTTTTCGGTCAACAACATGCTGCGTGCGGAATGTTACAAACAGCGGATGGAAAAGGGGCTGAGCTTTTTTGAATTTAATTATATGATTATGCAGTCCTATGATTTTCTTTATCTGCACGATCATTACGGCTGCAACATGCAGTTCGGCGGCGACGACCAGTGGAGCAATATGCTGGCGGGAACGGATCTGATCCGCAGAAAGACAGGAAAAAATGCCTATGCAATGACGATTACTCTGCTGATGAACAGCGAAGGCAAAAAGATGGGCAAGACGGCAAACGGAGCTGTCTGGCTGGATCCGAAAAAAACGCCGCCTTTTGAATTTTACCAGTACTGGAGAAATATCGGCGATGATGACGTGATGAGATGTCTGCGAATGCTGACATTCCTTCCGCTTTCGGAAATTGAAGAGATGGAAGACTGGGAAGACGGAAGGATCAATGAGAAAAAAGAAATTCTGGCATATCAGCTGACATCTCTCGTCCACGGAGAGGCGGAAGCCGCGAAAGCCCGCCAGACGGCGCGCGCGCTTTTTTCCGGAAAAGGGAGTGACGAGAATATGCCTGCGACGAAGCTCTCTGAAGAAATACTGACAGAGGAAGGTATCCGTACGGCTGATCTGCTCATCGCCTGTGAACTCGTTTCCAGCAGATCTGAAGCGAGAAGGCTGATACTGCAGGGGGGTCTCAGCATCGACGGGAAGAGGATCGAAGACCCCGATCTTTACCTGACGGAAACAGAGCTTCGGAGGGGAGTAAAAATAAAGAAGGGAAAGAAAGTCTTTCACAGAGCAGTTCTTTAGAGGTGAGAGGCTCCCGTAGCTTTATCGGCGTGTTTTCCCCGTTTCATATTTTAATTAAAAAACGCGGTAAAAGTTGACAGATTGACGGATTTGGAATAATATGCAGACGGTACTTTTCGACAGAAATTGTTGTCGTTTCCAGTAAAGAGATAGTGTGAGCGAGGAGCGGAAAGAAAAGGAGCGCTGAGAACGAGATGCTGTATGAGATTTATTTCAGTCCTACAGGCGGTACGAAAAAGACGGCGGATATCATCTGCGGAGTATGGGCGGACGAAAGAAAGGAAGTCGATCTGACAGAACGGGATCTGAAGATGGATGAAATGTCATTTGATTCGGAGGACATCTGCATAATTGCGGTTCCGTCTTTTGGAGGCAGAGTGCCGGGTATCGCTCTGTCGTCGTTGAAGAAAGCGAGCGGCGGCAGCGCGAGAGCGATTCTCGTAGTTGTCTACGGTAACCGGGATTATGACGATACGCTTCTGGAACTGAAAGATACTGTTCAGAACGCAGGATTCCGTTGTGCAGCGGCTATCGCGGCTGTTGCGGAACATTCGATTATGCGCCAGTTTGCCGCGGGGCGTCCGGATGAAGACGACCGGGCGGAGTTAGAAGGATTTGCAGAGCAGATCCAGAGATCTTTGCTTGGATCAGACAGCGGTAAGAAACTTGCTGTGCCGGGGAATTTCCCTTATCGGGAGTACGGGGGAGTTCCGATGAAGCCGGCGGCCTCAAAGGAATGTACAAAGTGCGGCACCTGCGCGGTCAAGTGTCCGGTAAATGCTATCCCGAGGGAAGATCCGTCCCGGACGGACACAGATATATGTATCTCCTGTATGCGCTGTATCGCTGTCTGTCCCCGCAAAGCCCGCCGCAACAATAAAATGATGCTGACTGCAGCGGCGATGAAATTAAAAAAGGACTGTGAGAAAAGAAAGAAAAATCAGCTTTTTTTATAGAGGCCGGAAAACGGGGCTGCACCGGAAACCTCGGCGTCATCGGCCGTAGGGAAGTTGGCGGAAAAGAGAGGAAATGCATTATGTCGAGAACAGAACGTGCTGAGCTGACTGTTTTGTGTATGATTTATGACGGCGCCCGGATTTTGCTGCAGGATCGTGTGAAAGACGACTGGAAGGGATACACTTTTCCGGGTGGGCATGTGGAACCGGGAGAGTCTTTCGTAGACTGTGCGATAAGAGAAATCAAAGAAGAAACAGGTCTGGACATCGAACATCCTGTGCTGTGCGGAATGAAACAGTTTCCGATAGAAGGCGGACGGTATATCGTCTTCTTGTTTAAGACCGACCGTTTTCGCGGAGATCTGATATCGTCGGAGGAGGGAAAGATGGTATGGGTCGAACGCGCCCGGCTCGGCGAGCTTTCTCTGACTGCTGATTTCGCTGAGCTGCTGCGGGTCTTTGACGAATCGGAACTCACAGAGTTTCAGTATGTGGGTGGAGAATACGGGCTGGAGGTACGTCTTCGCTGAAAGACGAATCACGTGAGATCCGGAAACAGGGATTTCAAAATTTAATCAGAAGACGGCAGGGATAAAGGGTTGAGAGGATATGCTCTCAGCCCTTTATCCCTGCCGTCTTTTATCTTTTCAAAAATCTTGGTCTGTAATGATAGCACCTTTCAGAGTTTCTGAATATTATGTAGAGGCGGCAGACAGCTGTCGCCGGAGTGAAGGGAGGAGAGTCGGAATAGAGAGGAGAAAAATATGAATTATCTCGAGTTTTTTTATGGACCCGAACAGCAGCGCTATGATGGACATGGCGAAGGAGAACGCTGCTGCAGCGAATCAGAAAGAGACGACGGCTATGTCGAAGACTGCCGGCAGGATATGAATGGCTGCGGCCATCAGGAGTATCGTCCGGATCATGGCTGCCGACCGCCTGAGCGTCCGGATCACGACTGCTGTCCTCCGAGAGACTGCTGTCCTACGACAATCGGAATCATCGGTCCAACCGGCCCGACCGGTCCGATGGGTCCAAGAGGTCCTCAGGGAATTCAGGGCGTGCCGGGTTGCCCTGGTCCGGCCGGTCCGATGGGTCCGAGAGGCCCTCAGGGAGTACCGGGCTTTCCTGGCCCTCCGGGACCGACAGGTGCGACAGGAGCAACGGGTGCATCGGGAATTCCTGGAACTCCTGGCGTAACAGGTGCTACGGGAGCGACCGGCGCGACAGGAGTCACAGGCGCTACGGGAGCGGCCGGAATACCGGGAGCCGCAGGAGCGACCGGCCCGACGGGAGCCACCGGAGCATCTGTTTATCCGCTACCGTTTTTGCTGTGAATATGTGGAATTCTGGCGGTGTCCTGTTTTAACTCAAAGGACACGTCCTTTTTTTGTTTCAGGCCAGTCCGTCCGATATATATTTTGTTGCAGGGGCATAAACTGGATTGAATCTGATTTGAGGAGAATATGCCTATGACGAAAGAGCAGCTTTTCATGCTTCAGGAAGAGAAAATTTCGCTTGTGGAGCGGGCGGATATTGAAAATGTGGTAATCGATCAGACGACGCCGGCATATCAACGCGCGGAGGCATATCTGCGGCAGATAAAAAATCCTTATGCTTTCAAATGCGGAACGATTGCTGTAAATGTCGGATTTTCTTCAGGCGGAAAAACTCTCAGGGAGGCGCTGATATCCTGCTTTGCAGCAGAAAACAATGATGTGTAAGGAATTGAGGGGCTGTCGATTTTAGGATTTTTACAGTACGGTGACAGCGGGGAGGAGGTCTTTTCATGGCGCGAATCAGAAAAATGAAATCCTCTGACAGAATATCCGCTCCGCCGATAGATGAAGTGCCGTTCAAGTGGCTGATCTGCGTTTATATCCGTCTTTCCAAGGAGGATGCCCGCGCTGTTTCTAAACAGGCGGCGAATGAAACGCAGCTGCGAAGTGAGAGCATTAAAAATCAAAAGAGCATTCTTACTTCATGGATCGAAGATTATTTTGAACCAGGCAGCTATCAGATTGTCGGTTTTTTTGAAGACGACGGTCTGACGGGCACGGATGACACGCGTGAAAATTTTATGCGTATGATCGGAGCGATTGAGAGAGGTGAGGGCAATTGTGTCGTCGTGAAAACGCTTTCCCGGGCGTTTCGAAATTATTCTGACCAAGGGTATTATCTGGAGGAATATTTTCCGGCAAAAAATGTGCGTTTTATTTCCATGATGGATTCCTTTGTCGATACTTATGCGGATTCCGAGGCTCTCTACAGTTTGGATGTACCGATGTTCGGAGTACTCAACGACCGGTTTGCAGCGGCCACTTCGCGTTCAGTGAGAAAAACTTTCGACGATAAGCGTTCAAAGGGGAAGTTTATCGGGGCTTTTCCGCCATGGGGTTTTTTAAAGGATCCGCAAGATAAAAATCATCTGGTTCTCGATCCGGATACTGCGCCGATTAAGGTTCAGATGAAAGATTGGCTGCTTTATGAAGGGATGAGCCTCAATGGCGTGGCGAGACGGCTCAACGCTATGGGAATTCCAAATCCGACGAAATATAAGAGACTTAAGGGATGGAACTATTGCAATCCCTGCATGGAGGCCAACGACGGCCTCTGGTGCGGTACGACGGTGAAAAATGTAATCTTTAATCTGATGAATATCGGACATATGGTACAGGGGAAACAACGGGTCATAAGTTATAAAATACATGATAAGGTTGCCGTTCCGGAAAATGACTGGTTTGTAGTAGAGAATACGCATGAAGCTACATTTACTCAGGAAGAATATGACGCTCTCTGTGCGCTGTTTGAGAGGGACACCCGTACGGCGAATGGTTCGAATACAGTTCATAAATTTGCAGGTCTTTTGCGATGCGGCTGCTGCGGCAAGGCGATGCACCGTTCTCATGCAAAGCAATATGTTTATTTCAAATGCGGAACGAGGAAAAACAAATCTTCGGAAGCCTGCACCGTCAAATCTATACGGCAGGACAGGCTGGAACGGGCGGTGCTCGGAGCGCTACAGGCACAGATTCGATTGGTGGAATCACTGTCAGATCTGATTCACGACATAAACGACGTACAGATCGCGGAAAATCATACGGAACAGTTCAAACAGCTGATAAGAGACAGGGAACGTCAGCTGCATAGAATTCAAAGCGTATACGACAGCCTGTACGGCGACTGGAAATTGGGAGAGATCACGGAGCCGGAATACCGGCGCATGAGGGATCATTATCAATCGGAGATGGAGCAACTGACAGAGATCATAGCCAATATCAGGGAGGAAATTTTCCGTTCAGGAAACAGGACTACCTCTGAGAATTCTCTGTTCAGGGAAATTCAGCAGTATCAGAATATAACAGAGCTGAACCGTTCGGTGCTGGTTTCTCTCATCGACGTAATCTATGTGCATGAAAATAATGAGATTACGATTCATTTTCGATTTAAAGACGAATTGCTCCGGATAACAGAATTGCTGGAAAAGAACGGGAATGACAGGAGGACGGTATAATTCCGGCGGTCTTTCTGCCATTCCCAAATGGTATTTTATAATGTCTCTGGATCTGAACGTGTCTTTCAGACACAAAATCTGTTTTTCAGTCTTTACCGTATAAAATTTAAGTGGGCGCGGTGTAAGAAGTGTTGTATTCTATCCACTGTACCCAAATAGATGTTCTGGCTCCATTTTTTGAGGAGAACATGCGCACTACGCATAATGACCACAACGAGGATACTGGATCCTGTTGTCGTATTCTCATCCAGTGCAGCTCCTGAGAATCTAAGAAAACTGTTTCATCCAATGTTCTGAGAGAAGAAATCTGTATTCCGTCGAAAAACTGTGCTTCCGACGCTCCGGAACCATAAATTGTCGTTCGATCGATATCCGCGCTGATCGGAACGGATGTATCTTTTGAACGCACGCTTATTCTCATTGTATTCGTACCTGTTTTCTGATAATTTACGATCAGGTTTCCTACAGGCATGTTAAATGTGCTGTTTGCTGCGGACATATCCAGAGCGTATTTTGTGGGCGCGGCGTAAAGGTTAGGTGTCGTCAGTGTTTGGCCGTTGCTTGTAAAATTAAGTTTGTAGGTAAGAGGTGTATCTTCTTTTACAGAAATCTCTGGACCGGGTCCTGTGGAGCCTGTCGGGCCGGTAGGTCCGGTGCTGCCAGTGTTACCTTTGAGCCCCTGAGGGCCAGTTGCGCCAGTAGGGCCGGTAGGCCCTATGTTACCGGTGTCTCCCTTGAGCCCCTGAAGACCAGTGGGACCGGCAGGGCCGACGTCACCGGTGTCCCCTTTGAGTCCTTGAGGGCCAGTAGGGCCAGTAGGACCGATGTCGCCGGTATCGCCTTTGAGCCCCTGAGGGCCAGTTACGCCAGTGGGGCCGATGTCGCCGGTGTCGCCTTTCAGACCTTGAGGACCAGTAGGGCCGGCAGGGCCGACGTCGCCGGTGTCGCCTTTGAGTCCCTGAGGACCAGTTGCGCCAGTGGGGCCGACGTCGCCGGTATCGCCCTTGAGTCCCTGAGGACCAGTAGGACCGGCAGGACCGACGTCGCCGGTATCGCCCTTGAGCCCCTGAGGACCAGTTGCGCCAGTAGGGCCGACGTCGCCGGTGTCCCCTTTGAGTCCCTGAGGGCCAGTTGCGCCAGTAGGACCGATGTCGCCGGTATCGCCTTTGAGCCCCTGAGGACCGGTTGCGCCAGTAGGGCCGATGTCGCCGGTATCGCCTTTGAGCCCCTGAGGACCAGTAGGACCGGCAGGGCCGACGTCGCCGGTATCGCCCTTGAGTCCCTGAGGGCCAGTGGGGCCGGCAGGGCCAACGTCGCCGGTGTCCCCTTTAAGCCCCTGAGGACCAGTGGGGCCGATGTCGCCGGTGTCTCCCTTGAGCCCCTGAGGGCCGATGTCGCCGGTATCGCCCTTGAGTCCCTGAGGACCGGTTGCGCCAGTAGGGCCAATGTCGCCGGTGTCCCCTTTGAGTCCCTGAGGACCGGTTGCGCCAGTGGGGCCGATGTCACCGGTATCGCCCTTGAGCCCCTGAGGGCCGGTAGGTCCGATGTTGCCAGTGTCTCCCTTGAGCCCCTGAGGGCCTGTCGCTCCGATATCACCTTTTTCACCTTTCAGACCTGCAGTTCCGTCCGTACCTTTTTCTCCTTTCGGGCCAATGGGCAAGACGAAATCAAGAGAAATACCTGCATCTGTTGGAGAGGCTATGACTCTTGCATTTTCTCCAGGGGATACCGTACCGATAATAACAGACGGAGAGATTCCATCAGCTCCTTTGGGTCCCTGAGGACCGGCAGGACCGATATCGCCGGTGTCGCCTTTGGGGCCCTGAGGACCGGCAGGCCCAGTATCGCCGGTATCGCCTTTGGGTCCCTGAGGACCGGCAGGGCCAGCGTCGCCGGTGTCGCCTTTGGGCCCCTGAGGACCGGCAGGCCCAGTATTGCCGGTGTCGCCTTTGGGTCCCTGAGGACCGGCAGGGCCGATATCGCCGGTGTCGCCTTTGGGCCCCTGAGGACCGGCAGGGCCGATATCGCCGGTATCGCCTTTGGGCCCCTGAGGACCGGCAGGCCCAGTATCGCCGGTATCGCCTTTGGGGCCCTGAGGACCGGCGGGGCCGATATCGCCAGTGTCGCCTTTTATTCCCGGGGGACCGGGATATCCGGGATCTCCTTTCTCTCCTTGCGGCCCCGGAGGCCCTTGTATCTCTTGATAACATGGTTCTGTGATGAAGGCATCATTTGGACAGCTATACTCATAATTCCTGTTGTAATTATTTTTTCCAGAATAGTTCGTCATATTTATAACCTCCTGAAAACAAAAGCATTTCTCTATCAATGTATGTGATTCATTTAAAAGTGTTATTTCAAATCGGAATAAAGTACCGTATGGATTCGTTAAACAGAATGCGAAAACGAGATCGATGAAGTGCCAATGGATTTTTGTATTCTCTGAGTTATTGTGAAAATTGTGGTTCGCATGGAAACACCGGAGTGAACTTGATATCTCTGTCTGTTTGTTATACAGGTTCCTTTTTGACTTAGCGTCACAAAAAGCTGAATTCGTTGAGGTGTTTTTATTCAACGTGATTTGTTGTGATTGCGATAAAAGAAAAAATATTATTTATGTAAAAGTTCTGGTATGAGGACATAAAGATTCCTGTAAATCGATAATTTTATTGGCGGGTAGCGGATAAATAACGGGAGCCACCGGAGCGACAGGCCCTGCTGGTCCAACCGGAGCTACCGGTCCAACCGGCCCAACCGGTCCGACGGGTGAACCTGGACCGGGACTCAGCACAGCTACAGATTTTGTTGCCGGTGATGATTATCTGGAAGGCGATCTGGTGTTTTACAATAATTCCCTGTTCCGTGCACGGATCAATGATCCTTCCGGAACACCGGGAACGTCTCCGGATTATGAACTGGTGTCTGTGGCAGGCCCGACCGGTCCAACTGGCCCGACAGGAGCTACCGGTGCTGCGGGAGCGGCAGGTGCAACAGGCGCAACGGGTTCTACTGGTGCTGCAGGAGCGGCAGGAGCTACCGGTCCGACAGGAGCAGCGGGAGCTACCGGCTCTACAGGTGCGGATGGAGCCACCGGAGCGACAGGTCCGGAAGGCCCGACTGGTCCGACAGGTGAAACCGGCCCGACAGGAGCGGACGGAGCAACGGGAGCGACAGGTCCGGAAGGTCCAGAAGGTCCGACGGGTGAAACCGGTCCGACCGGTCCAACCGGTCCAACCGGCCCGACTGGCCCGACAGGTCCTGTAACGCAGGCAGCCGCAGTGACGGATGCTACCAGTACGTCAGACATCGTGGATCAGTTCAACGAACTTCTGGCGAATCTTCGTACGGCTGGAATCCTGGCGACTTAGTATGGACGACAGTACAAAAGCAAAATGGCAGGTTAAAAAGTAAAAGGGGAGGGAGCGCTATTCGTTCCCTCCCCTTTTTCAGCAGAAGGGTTCTTAGTTGTAAAAGTGCGCAAAGGATGGATAGAAAAATGTATTCTGTGAGTTTATGTATGATCGTAAAAAATGAAGAGGCTGTCATAGGACGCTGTCTTGAATCTGTTCAGGGAATGGTGGATGAGATCATTATCGTAGATACCGGCTCGGAGGATCGGACGAAAGAGATCGTAGAGAGATATACGGATAAAATTTATGATTTTTCATGGAGAGATGATTTTGCCGCAGCCAGGAACTATTCTTTTTCTCTGGCATCCGGAGATTTTATCCTGTGGCTGGATGCGGATGATGTAATCCTTCCGAAAGAACGAGAAAAATTTATGGAGCGCAGGAAAGCGCTCGATCTGTCAGTTTCTATCGTTATGATGCGTTATGATGCTGCCTTCGATGAAAAGGGAAATCCTACGTTTTCTTATTATCGGGAACGCCTGGTAAATCGAAGAATGAATTTTCAATGGGTAGGAGAAGTTCATGAGGTCATTCCTCTCAAGGGTAAGGTCGAACACTGGGATGTAGCGGTGGAACACCGGAAGATTATCCAGAACGACCCGGGACGCAATCTCAGAATTCTGCAAAATATGGCGGATTCAGGGAAATTTATGGATGCACGGCAGATTTTTTATTACGGAAGAGAACTTCTGGCAAACGGTCAGTTGAAGAAGGCGGAAGAGGTTCTAAAACAGTATATCGATTCTGGATTAGGGTGGAAAGAAAATCAGATCAGCGCTTGTCAGGATCTGGCTGACTGCAGGATGCGCATGGAAGACGAGGAAGGAGCTTTTAAAGCGCTTCTTCTGAGCCTGCGATACGATCGGCCGCGGCCTGAGATCTGCTGTAAGATAGGAAAATTTTTCATGAAGCGTGAGGAGTATCGAACCGCTATTTACTGGTTTGAACAGGCGATGCAATGTGAGGTGGATGTTACCGCCGGAGGTTTTGTATCTGTGGACAGCAGCGGATTCCTGCCTGCGATTCAGCTCTGTGTATGCTGGGATAAATTGGGTGATTTGGATAAAGCGTATTTCTACCATAAAAAATCGGAAGAATATCGTCCGGAAAATCCATCTGTGATATATAATAAAAAGTATTTTGAAAGAAAGATGGAGGAGAAGATCTGATCGATATGGAACGGGATTTGAATTTTACGGTAACGGACGACAGACGGGACGATTCGGTGAGAGTGAACGGCGGAATTTCGGAATATGCAGAAGTGAGAAGCAGGGCGGCGGAATTATTCCGCCGTCCCGGTATTCGGGTAACCGCAGCTCTTTTGTGCTGTCTTCTCTGGGGCAGCGCTTTTCCCTGTGTAAAGATGGGATATGAAATGCTGAACATCACCGATACGGGGAGTCAGATTTTATTTGCAGGCTATCGCTTCGTACTGGCGGGGATATTTACTTTTCTGGCCGGTTGTCTGATCGAGAAAAGGGCGCTTCTGCCAAGAAAAACGGCGCTGCCGGCGGTTGCGGGACAGGCTATGCTCCAGACGGCTCTTCAGTATGTCTTTTTTTATGTGGGAATGGCTCACACTACGGGAATTAAGGGATCGGTCATCAATTCGTCTGATGTATTTTTCGCTATGTTTGCGGCTCATTTTCTGATCCGGGGAGAACGGGTCACGTGGAGGAAAATGATCGGCTGCATAATCGGTTTTGCCGGCGTGTTTTCCGTGAATCTTCAGCCGGGCGCCTGGGACAGCGGCTTCGGCTTTTTGGGGGACGGAATGATCGTTCTCAGCTCTGTGATGTACGGTGTCAGCTCTGTAACGCTGAAACTGATCGCCGATCGTGAGACGCCGATGTGTATCACTTCCTGGCAGCTGTTTCTGGGAGGTCTGCTTCTGACCGCTGCGGGATTTTTGACCGGGGGCCGCATCGGGGGATTCCAGCTTTCCTCTGTACTGCTTTTATTTTACATGGCGCTGCTTTCTACGGTGGCTTTCAGTCTGTGGAGTATGCTGCTGAAGTATAATCAGGTGGGGCAGGTAGCTATTTTCGGATTCAGTATACCGATTTTCGGTTCTCTGCTGTCGGCGCTGATCCTGGGAGAAAAACTTTTTTCTCTGCAGAATCTGGCCGCACTGGCGCTGGTAAGCGCGGGGATCCTGGTGGTAAATGGAGTATTGCCGATAAAATCCGGCAAATATAAAGGCTGAGAGTCATGAAAATTCGTATTTTTTTAATCAAAAACGACAGGAAAAGATGCGGCAGACGGAGACGTTATTCGACATTTTTTTAACTTATTTTACATAGATTTTACATTCAACTAAAATAGATTTTACATTTCTATAATATTCTATTAAGTACGAATGTAAAGAATGAGAAAGAAATTTGTAAAATTCTGTTAAAATTTAACAGTGGAAGGGGTAAGAATCACATTAGCGAAATAAAACAGACATCATAAGCCGGGACGCAATTGTTTATGTACCATGAGAAGTGCATGGAACGGAGGATTTTATGAATGAAAATTTACAAATCATATTCGGACTGCTGGGAGGTCTGGCGGTCTTTCTTTTCGGAATGAATATGATGAGTGAATGCCTGCAGAAAGCTGCAGGAGAAAAGATGAAGAGCATTTTATCCCTACTGACGAAAAATCCCGTAATGGGAGTGATCGCAGGCGCTCTTACCACTGCTGTTCTGCAGAGCAGCAGCGCTACTACTGTTATGGCGATAGGCTTTGTCAGCGCGGGGCTGATGACGCTCCGACAGGCGATATCTATCATTTTGGGCGCGAATATCGGTACGACGGTGACGGCGCAGATTATCGCTTTTAATATTACGGACTACATATTTATCATTATCTTTATAGGATTCGTCGTTTCCTTTCTGCTCAAATCAGAGCGCGCAAAGAACATCGGTCAGACTATTTTTGCATTCGGACTTCTGTTTCTCGGGATTGAGACGATGGGTGACGTCATGGAGCCGTTGGCTTCCAGCCAGTTTTTTCTGGATTTGATCGCCCGGGTATCCGATATGCCAGTACTGGGGCTGGCGGTGGGTACGCTGATGACTCTGGTAGTGCAGAGCAGCAGCGCTACGATCGCTGTGCTTCAGAATTTTGCCGCTCAGGCGGGACCTGACGGAGTGACGAGCATTCTCGGCCTGGCAGGGGCGATTCCGATCCTTCTGGGCAATAATTTAGGCACTACGATTACCGCTGTTTTAGCATCGATCGGACAGTCCAAAGATGCGAAGCGCACGGCGGCGGCGCACTGTCTTTTTAACGCTTCCGGGTGTCTGCTGTTCATATGGTTTGTCGGCCCTTTCTCGAAACTGATTCAGATGATTTCCACCAAAGGACCGGAGGTCGATGTGATCGCACGGCAGATCGCAAATGCACACACGATTTTTAATGTGGTGATGACGCTGATCTGGATACCGCTGATACCTCTGATGGTCAAAATCGTAATGAAAATTATCCCGGCTCCGAAAAAAGCGGTCTTTCATCCGGATCGTCCGATTATTTTGGATGACAAGATGATCAACCAGCCGGTAGCGGCGCTTCAGCTGATCGCCAGGGAGGTTGTTCACTGCAGCAAAATCGCGGAGGAAATGCTCAGCGAAGTTATCGTCGCTGTCCGCGAGGGGGACAAGCACTGTCTCCATGTGATTTCTGACAAAGGAGAGCTGATCAGGGATATTTCGGAGAAGATGTCGGGTTATCTGGCGGAACTCTTTTCTGCCGGCGTGCTCACCGAGGCTCAGGCAGCGCAGACGGTTCGTCTGACTTATATTCTGAATGACCTGGACCGCATCGGTACGCTGTGCGTGGAGGTGGCAAAACATGTCTGGGATAAGGAGGAAAACAAGTACCAGTATTCCAGAAGAGCGATGGAAGAAGTTCAGGAGAGTCTTGAGATCATCAAAGAGATGTATGATGACGCTATGGATGTGCTCGTGACGAAGGATAAAGAGAAAGCGAAAAAGCTTTCGCGGCGGAAGGAAAAAATTCTGGAACTGGACAGCATTATGCGAAAAGGCCATTTGAAGCGTGTCAATGAGGGTACCTGCAAGGCCAGTCTTACCAAACCTTTTACCAAGATTCTCAACAGTATCGACCGTATGGGCAACTGCTGTCTGAATCTGGCGGATGTCGCTTTGGATGATCTCACATTCGGATATTTTTCCGGCGTGGATGAAAATCTGCCGGCTCATTAGATCTGAAACTGTGGATAATAGGCATCACGGGATGATTCCGGGACGCTTTCAGACATAATTTGTCTGGAAGTGTCCTTTTTTCCATGGCAAAAGAAAGCTCTGTTAAAATCGTTTATTATTTAACAAAAACAGAGCGGATTAAATCGATAAGCGTATACACGATGGAATAATATCTTCTCTTTCAATTTTTGACATATCCTGATTCCAATCGGAGCAAAATCTGACAGACTCAACTGGTTCGGGCATACGAATGATTTTTTACCTTGCGAAACTGTCTGCGCTTCCGGCGGCAGAAGAATGCCGGCGTTAAAAAACAAAAAAACTTTGCCTTTTCCGTGTCATTTTTCAAAAAATGGGTATATTTACTATAACAGAGCGTCGTAATCCGTAGGGGGATACGACGCTGTAATATTAGGGAAAGAGAGGGTAAAAATGAATACATTTGTAAAAAACTATCTGCAGAATATTATCCCCGTACCATTTCAGATCGAATCCGACGGCGATATTGACAAAATCGGAAACGGTACACCGGAATTTACGGTAAAAATGAGAGGGGAACTGGACAAGAAAGCTCTGATGACCAGCACTTCGCTGGCGCTGGGCGAAGCTTATATGAGAGGCGATATCGATGTGGACCGGGACCTCTTTGAGGTACTGGATCTCTTTATGGGCCAGATGGGGAAATTTACGTCGGACAAGTCGGCTCTCCAAAAGATCATCCACACCTCCCGCAGCAAAAAGAATCAGAAGACCGAGGTACAGTCTCATTATGATATCGGCAATGACTTTTACCGTCTGTGGCTGGACGAGACCATGAGCTATTCCTGCGCTTATTTTAAGTCGGAAAACGATACTCTGTACCGTGCGCAGGTAAACAAGGCGGAACATATCCTGGAAAAGCTTCATCTGCAGGAGGGGATGACTCTCTTGGATATCGGATGCGGCTGGGGATTTCTTCTCAAGATGGCGGCGAAGAAGTACGGTGTGCGCGGTTTGGGAATTACTCTCAGCGAGGAGCAGTATGAGAAATTTCGCCGGGATATCGAAGAAGAAGGACTGCAGGATGTTCTGGAAGTGCGTCTGATGGATTACCGCGATCTGGAAAAGTCGGGACTCAGATTTGACCGTGCGGTAAGCGTGGGTATGATGGAGCATGTCGGCAGAGGAAATTACGAGCTGTTTCTCAGAAATGTGGACGCTGTGCTGAAACCTGGCGGTCTGTTTCTGCTTCACTATATCAGTGCGCTTAAAGAACATCCGGGAGACGCATGGGTGAAGAAATATATCTTTCCGGGCGGTATGATTCCGAGCCTGAGAGAGATCATAAATATTATGCCGGATTTCAATTTTTACACTCTCGATGTAGAGAGTCTGCGCCGTCATTACAGCCGGACGCTGCTGTGCTGGCGCGAAAATTATCTGCAGCACAGAGAGCAGATCGAAAAAGAAAAAGGAATCGAGTTTGCGCGCATGTGGGAACTTTACCTGGCTGCCTGCGCGGCGACGTTCCACAACGGAATTATAGATCTGCATCAGATTCTGATGTCTAAGGGCATCAATAACGATCTTCCGATGATTCGTACTGTATAACAGAGAGCAGAAGAACCCCGTCCTTTTGAGGCGGGGTTCGATTTTTTGCGCCGTCTGTCTTTGGAATCTATATCGGCAGATTTCATGTTTTTCGCATGCTGCGGCAAAAATCCCCGTATGATAGAGACGGGAGGTGTTTTATGAAATCTGTTGTGCCGAAAAAGGCGGCGGCGCTGCTGCTGGTGTGCGCCGCCGGCCTGGCCTTTTTTATATTTGAAACGGTACAGACGGTGCGCGCAAATGCGGAGGCGCAGTTAATGGAAGAATGGGGTCTTGAGACGGCGCTGACTTCATCGGATGCGGAGGCAGAGCCGCGAAAAGTAATCTGCCTGACATTTGACGACGGTCCTTCCTATCTGACGCCGAAGGTTTTGGAAATTCTGAAGCAGTACGGCGTCAGAGCGACTTTTTTTGTCACCGGTATCGATCCGCAATATGCATACTGTATTAAAGAGGCGCGGGATGCAGGGCATACAGTGGGAATGCATACGTATTCTCATGATTATGCGGAGGTCTATGCTTCCGCAGAGGCGTATTACGCGGATCTGGAGAAAATTTCGATGCTCTGTGTGGAGCAGATCGGCTACATTCCGCGGTACATACGCTTTCCCGGCGGAAGCTCCAATTCCACGTCTGTAAAATACAGTCCCGGCCTGATGACATTTCTGACGCAGGATGTGACGGAGCGGGGATACCTGTATTATGATTGGAACTGCAGCAGCGGTGACGGAGAGGGAAGTCTAAAACCGCAGGTTCTGGTGGAAAATTCGAAAAAAAATGAGGGAAAGAATCCGGTGGTCCTGCTGTGCCATGACGGAGGCGGGAAAGAAACTACGGTGGAGGCTCTGCCTCAGATCATAGAATATTATCTGTCGGAGGGATATCAGTTTCAGACCGTGGATGAGATTTCAGCTGAAGTACATCACCGCGTTCTAAATTAACGCGCCGCTTTGTGCGGATGGATATTTTTCAATACACAGATTTAAGAAAATCTTAAGAGATATATTAACGGAATCTCAAACATTATCCTTTATAATAGAATTTGTCGAAAGGATGTGAGTGTATTGGGAAATAGCAGTTATATTTATCTTTTGTTTACACGGTCGAACACGCTGATGTCCAGGGCGATCTTTTGGTTTACACATGACGAATATACGCATGTGTCTATCTCTGCCGACGATGCGCTGGAGGATTTCTATTCCTTTGGGCGCCGGGTACCCTATATGATGTTGCCGGCCGGCTTCACAAAAGAATCGGTCTATGCAGGTTTGTATCGCAGCGACAGTGAAATGCCGTGCAAACTGGTGCGCATAAAGACGGAACAGGGGGAGGTAGAGCGGATCAAGACGATTCTCGGATTTTTCTACCGCTATCGCTTTCAGTATAAGTACAGTATATTGGGAACGGTTTTTTGCAAGCTGGGAATCCGGTACGAGAGGATGCAGCATCGTTTTTGTTCACAGTTTGTAAGCGAGCTGCTGCAAGAGTGCAGTATCATGCAGCGGGATCGGGAGCCTTCTCTGATCAAACCGTCGGATCTGGCGCAGGAGCCGTATGTACATACTCTGTTTGAGGGGGACATCGAAGGTCTGCGCCAGTGGATGGAGGCTATGTCCGCTCATCCGTATATCGTTTCGATCGAAGACTATCGAAACGGCCTGTCACCGGAGACAAAGAAAGCCGCAGCTGTGTCAGCGGCGGATATTTCGGCGGGTTAACTTAATTCATGGAAGGGCCGCAGATGAAAGCGGAGATATCAAAAAAGACAAAAGGGGAAAACGATAAAAGAGCGGCGCACAGCGCCGCTCTTTTTGTCTGTTTTGTCTGCAGAGGCATTCTGTTTTCAGGAATGCTTTCGTTAAAGAATTCTTTAGAAAACATCTGAGGTTATGCGAAGAGGTCATCTCCGCTTTTGAATTCGAACGCAGGGTGAAAATCAAATTTAACCGCACCCACAGCAATTCCGGGACCTACGGCGCGTTTGATTCTCGCGATACCCTCGTTACCGAATCCTGCGCACAGCTCGATGGCGGTGCATCCTTTTTCCACCAGTTCTTTTGCCGCGATTTCTGCCTCGGCGTAAGTAGAGCAGCCGATGACGTTCATATCGATGTCCGTACCCTCTATGACGGCTCTCTGAGTCTTGGGATCGCAGTTTGGAGCAACGTAAAGAAAAGCGCACTGAAATTTCATGAATATTTCCTCCTTGGATTTTCTCGGGATCAAACGGAGTCAAGACATTATGCGTCTTCTGCGAATTGCAGCGCTGTCTTCAGCGAACGGGACTACCCGGAAGCCGCCGGCTCAAACTGTATCAGACTGCCTTAAGAGACAGGACTCCTGTTTTTTCATAATCATATTGTAAAGTATCAAAATTAAAATGGAAAGCAAAAAATGATGAAAGCGGTAATTTTGGCAGAATGGAGAGGAGAAGGGGCGGAGATGATTGACAAGTGTTATCAATGCTTATATCATAATAAATAACAGATAAAATAAAAAATATCTTAATGAAGTATGTTTTCCGCGGGTCTTGCTCTTTTGGAGATTCTTGGAAGCGTACGGTTCCGGGGAGGTATCTTATGCAGGACGTAAGACAGATTTTAGCGGATTTTCAGAACGGTGTCGCAGGAGTCGCGGAGAGTAGCGGGGCCGTCGTCGATGCGTTTATGGGGCTGCAGAATGCGGCTTTTGCCGACGGCGCTCTTTCCGTCAAGATGAAGGAGCTCATCAGCGTCGCGATCGGCGTCTACAACAGATGTCAGTACTGTATCGTGGTACATGTATACAACGCTTATCAGGCTGGCGCTACGAGAGAGGAAATCCTGGAGGCGGCTATGGTATCTATGGGCGGTTTCGGCGCAGGTCCGAGCATGGCGTATTCAGCTACAGTGCTCCTGGATGCTGTCAATGAATTTGAAAAGGATTTCAAATAGCTGCGAAGTCCGGATGAAAATCAGGAATGTTTAGGCCGGAGTGTTTCTCCGGCCTTTTTTACAGGAAAAGAAAAAGGAGGGCGACAACGTGACGGAAAGAAGAGCCGCTACTTATGAAGAACAGATCGCACTGATCCGCCGGAAGGGCTTTATCCTCTACGAAGATGAAGAGGAGGACTGCATCGCATTTTTAAAGAAGGTGAATTATTATCGCTTTTCCTCCTATTTCTTTCCCTATCTGAAGGAAGACCGGTCTTTTGAACCGGGGATTTCTTTTTTCCGCCTTCAGCGTACATATGAATTTGACAGCAGGATCCGGTCTCTGATCTTTGAGGTGATCGAGGATGTGGAAGTCTATCTTCGGACACAGCTATCCTATTATATCTCTCAGAAATACGGACCGTACGGTCATCTGGGAGACGGAATGTATACAAAAAAGCATAATGAACGGAGTTTTCAGAGCAGAGTCAGATCCTGTGTGGAAAAGAACCGGGATTCTCCTGTCATTCGGCAGAGTCTGGCAAAAAACGACGGAAGAGTGCCGCTGTGGACAATTGTGGAGTTTTTCTCTATGGGGATGCTGGTTTACTTTTATCTCGATATGAAGCCTCAGGATCAGAAAGCGATCGCAGGGGAGATTTACGGAACCGGTGTGAAACAGCTGGAGAGCTGGCTTCACTGTGTAACGGAGCTGCGCAATCGCTGTGCCCATTATCTGCGGTTGTATTACTGGTCTTTTCCGTCGGTGCCCAAGATGCCGGAAGGGTGTGAATTTCAGCCGGACCGGGGATTGTTTTCTCAGCTTCTGGTTCTGAAATTTCTCTACCCCGACGAGCGGGAGTGGAATTTTAAAATGATGGCGGTTTTGGAGCCGCTGATGGCAGAGTATGAAAATGACATCGAACTGAGTCATATCGGTTTCCCAAAAGATTGGAAAGCGCTGCTTTAAATCGGGCTGCTGATGAGACTGCCGATCTCTTCCGGCGACAGTTCCCGATGATTCAGCTTTACCGCGATCAGGCGATCTTTTCGGTAGACCAGTTTCAGGGAGAAGAACGGGATGCCGGTCTGCATCAGATGCAGAAAAATCCGGTCGCCGGGCCAGATCGGAAGCTCAAATATCCGGGACTTCGGAACCCATTCCAATTCTCCTTCGTCGCAGTCGATGAGACTACCGGTATAATCGGAAGAAGTGTAAAGATACATGTATTCTGTCGGATATTCGTCGGATACGAAGGTGACGATGCCGTGCCATCGCCAGGAGATCAGATCCAGTCCGGTCTCTTCTTTTACCTCCCGCAGCAGACATTCTTCCGGACTTTCCTTGTCCTCAAACTTTCCGCCTACGCCGATCCATTTATCTTTATTGAAATCATGTCCTTTTTTTGTTCTGTGAAGAAGCAGATAACTGTCCTCTTTTTCGATATAACAGAGTGTGGTATTTTTCATCGGTAGTTCTCCTGTCATACAGCGCCGAATGTTCCCTGCTTTCCAAACGGGAGCGTTTCAAAATCTCAGCGTAAACCGGAGGCTTTCGCTGGATTCCGGAAACAGCGTTCCGGCGCTTTTTCTTCCGGACCGGATCTCTGTATATTTTGCGCGGCATTTTTGCCGCCTCTCTTTTCTCTTCGCGGAGGAGTGCGCAAAAATGAGACTCAATCATACATAATTTTTTTTTCGGAAGCGTTATGCTGTTTCAGAATGCGTCCTTTTTTCAGAAGTTCCCGGATCCGTTCCCGGTCGCCGGCCTCCAGAGCCTCTTTGTGCTGACTGATATGCTTCAGGAGCGCGTCGATCTCCTGAAGAAGATTTTCCTTATTCAGAAGGAACAGATCGCACCAGGTATTTTCGTCCAGACGGGCTACCCTGGTCATATCCAAAAAGCTGCCCGCGCTGAAACCTCTTTCTTTTGAGAGGGTCGGGCTTTTGATATATGAATTTGAAACCACGTGGGCCAGCTGAGAGGTATAGGCGATACTTTCATCGTGACGCTCCGGTGTGGCTTCGATGACTGTCTTGAAGCCGATATCATAGGCCAGTTTTCTCAGAATATCCACGTGAGCGCGGTCGGAACGGCCAGTGGGAGTGATCAGATAACTGGCGTTGACAAACATATCGGCCAGCGAGAAAGAGAAACCGGAAAATTCTGTTCCGGCCATGGGATGAGAGCCGATAAAAGAAACGCCGGCCTCTGCAAGGGGCGCTTCCAGACTTTCTACGATATATTTTTTTACACCGCATACATCGGTGACGATGGCGCCCTGGGCGAAATTGTTTTTGTTCTCCAGAATAAAGTCCACGATTTTATGAGGCGGCAGAGCTACGATAGTGAGATCTGCGCGCTTCATCAGGTGAGGGCGGTCCACGGGAATGATTTCGTCCACACTTTCCATAGCGATGGCCATTTCCAGCGTCGCTTCGTCGGAATCCATACCGATCATGTGGTGTGCGGTGTATTTTTTTATCGCTTTGCAGAAGGAACCGCCGATCAGTCCCATACCCACTACTAAAATTTTCATAGAATAACCTCGATTCTGATTTTTGCCGCCGGAAATTTACGTATCCGGAAGACTGCCGGCGGCTGATGTATGGTATCATTATAGCACAGGAAAGCTGTTTGAAAAGAAAAAAATGCTTTAAAGCGTTAAGGTGTGAAAGGACTGAGCGCAGCGGTCTGTCCGGAAAGATTTTTTATGGAAAAGAGGATTCGAAAAATGTTTTCTGCGCTCTGATGAGATACATCGCGAAGGAACAGACGAAATGCAGAGTAAATTGGTTCTATAAATAAAATAAAATTTTCTATAAATTTCACTTGCAAAATTCATGGATTGGGTTATAATAGTAAAGGTCGTACGGATTTGTACAAAATAGCATAGAGGGTTGACCGAGTGGCTAAGGAGCCCGCCTGGAACGCGGGTAAGGCGAAAGCCCCGCGGGTTCGAGTCCCGTGCCCTCTGCCATAACTGTGAAAGCGTTGTAAACACTTCAAAATGCGGTGTTTGCAGCGCTTTTTTTATTCTATTCTGCGCGGATGAAGAATCCCGAAATCGCCCGTAGCCATCTGAAGGTCCGAATACATGGTGTGCGCTCTTTTTTCAAAATATAAGCCGGTATTTTCTCGTGCGGCCTGTGTGAAGAAAGCGTGACACTCATTATTTGAGCAGAAGAAGTTTCCCGCGGTACAGCGGATGCATATAATATAGTACGTCTGCATCCCTTCAACTTTTATAAACGGAAACTTTTTCTGAAGGCAGCAGCATTTCGCTGAGATGCGGGGGCGCTGCACCCAGGGGACGGAGCGGAAACGGAAAGGAGAAAACAGATGAATAAAAAATGGTGGAAGGCCGCCGGCTCAAGAGCCCTGAGGACAACTGCGCAGACGGCGATCGCGATGATCGGTACGGCGGCGTTTATAAAGGATGTTCACTGGCTGGCCGTGGCTTCCGCATCCGTGCTTTCCGGTATATTGTCGCTGCTCAACAGTGTGGCGGGCCTGCCGGAATTAAAAGACGATGAAGCAGATTGACGGTGTTGCCGGAAAAGCGAAGTCTCTCGGCGGCAGCATAATTTTCAGGCAGCTGCCAGGGCTTTGCCGATTTCTCATCTTCTGAGAAGAAGGCGGCGCAGCCGGGGCAGATGTCTGTTATCTTTTTATTTCGGCGCGTTTTGTTTCATGATGTTGCTGGATGCGGTGACAGCGGGCTTTCCTTTCGCGTTATACAGCTCGGCGGTAGCGTGAATCATTCTTTTACTGTTGGTGACTGCCCGGGCGCGGATGGTTACCGTTTCATCGCTCAGAAGGACCGGACGGAGATAATTTGAAGTGGAATCGATGGTGCCCACTGGCTGGCAGCCGTTTGTGACAAAGCTCATAGTGCCGAAAATGCAGTCGATCATATAAGTGAGAATCCCGCCCTGCACATTGTCAAAGCCATTGACCTGCCACGGACGGATCGGGATTTTTACTGTCAGCTCTCCTTCGTCGGTATATTCTACAAATTCCGTTTCTAAGACTTCGATATCTCCCCGAGGCATAGCGCCTTCTTCAGCTCTGGCCGCAAGCAGAGCCTTCAGCTGAGCTCTTCTTCCCTCTGCTGTCGTAAGATCCAGCGTCGGATCACTCTGAATAAAAGCCATATAATTACTCCTTTCACAATCTTGAATTTTCCATAATACATAGAACAAAAGATGTTTTTATACAGAGGAAGAGAAAGTATTTTTTCCCGCATTCCTATGTACATTTATAGCTGTTATCAGCATACCATATATCATGTATGTCATGTTTTTTTTGTGGTCGATTTAAAAAATTTTTCCGGAAATCTTTTCGGTGAAATGCTTTCCGCTTTTTTCGCTTGTATCCGGAGGGCGTGCATGTTATACTTCTTCTAAAACAATTATTGTAAAGGAATTACAAAAGGAGGATTTTCGTTAATATGGAAGCAGACCCCGATGGGAACACAGTAATCTTTCAGCTATTGCTTTTGTTGTTATTTACTCTGATGAATGCGTTTTTTGCCGGTGCGGAAATGGCGGTAGTCTCGGTCAATCGGAACCGTATCCGTTCGCTGGCAGAGGACGGGAACAAAAAAGCCCGGGTGATACAGGGGCTCTTTGAAGACTCCACCCGGTTTCTCTCCGCGATTCAGGTGGCGATCACTTTTGCGGGTTTCTATTCCAGTGCGTCGGCGGCTTCGGGCATCGCGCCGGTTCTCGCCGGCTGGATGAAAGAACTGCAGATTCCCTACAGTTCGGCAATCGCACACAACGGCGTGACGCTGCTGCTGATGTTTTTTAACCTGGTCTTCGGAGAACTGGTACCGAAGCGAATCGCGCTTCAGAAGTCGGAAGCTTTCTGCATGCTGACTGTCATGCCGGTTCATTATATCTCGATCATACTCTCACCGTTTATCAAGCTTCTGTCGGTATCCACAAAAGGTGTGCTGCGGCTTCTGCGGATGAAAACGGAAGATGAAGAAGATGCGGTGACAGAGGAAGAAATTCTGTCGATGATGAAGATGGGTTATGAACGGGGAACTTTTGATGACAGCGAGCGCAGGATGGTGCATTCTATTTTCGCCTTTGACGACAGAAGCGGCACGGAAATTATGGTTCCGCGTCAAAGGGTGACAGTTCTCGATATCGAAGAGCCCCTCGAAGAGATTATCGAGGAGGTTTTGGAGAGCAGATATTCCAGAATTCCGGTCTATGAAGAGGAAATCGATAATATCATCGGTATCCTGCACGTGAAGGATGTATTGCTGCGCATGGTAAAGGACGACGCGCCTTTCACGAAAGAGGAACTGCGCGGTATGCTTCAGCGGGCGTATTTTGTGCCGGAGAAGAAGGACGCCGATGAGCTTCTGCGCGATATGCAGAAAAACAGAGTGCGCATGGCTCTTCTCGTCGATGAGTACGGCGGTTTCTCCGGAATCGTTACGCTGAAAGATCTGGTGGAAGAGATCGTGGGCGATCTCCATGAGGATTCGGAACCTGCAGAGCCTGAGATCCTTCAGGTGAGCGAAAGTGAGTTTCTGCTGGACGGAAGTCTGTCCATCGGAGATCTTAACGATGAATTCGGTCTGAAGCTGGAATCGGAGGACTATGATACGATTTCCGGCTATCTGCTGGAGCAGCTGGGGTACATTCCGGATGAGAAACACAACGGATCGGTAGAGGCTTTCGGCTGGCAGTTCAGCGCAGCCAGGACAGAAGGAAACCGGATCTGCAGCGTATGTATGAAGCGGTCGGCTTCCGAAACAGAAAACAGAGCGGAGTCTGTTCCGGCGGAAAAATAATTCAGGTCGGGCAACATCTTTTTATAAATGAGCAGAGTTCGGAAGGATTCGTCAGATCGGAGTGTGAGTCTTGGATAGCGCCGCGGCAGCTGCTTAGGCTGCTGTATTCCAGTGGGAAATAGAGAATTTCTTTAACGCCCGAGCGGCATTTGCCGCCAAGAGGCAGAGGGGATGCCGGCGTTATACAACAGCGGATTTTCATTTTGTGATTTGAAGATAGACGTAAAGTTATCAAAACCGCCGGATGATTTCCGGCGGTTTTATCGCTTTAAAGAAATACCAGCTGCATCAGAAAAGGTAAGATTGCATATAACACAGCCGATATTTGATATTTTAATAACAATGTGTTATGATTTGTACATCAAGTTGTTTATACTGGCGGGACTGTTGTTTTAGCCTCTGTTTTTGTCCGTCTGGTATCCGCGCCGGAAAAATTAGTTGGAATAGAAATGAGAAGAAGATAAGCTATGAGAAAATCAAAAGAAGACACGCAGCTTACAAGGGAAAAAATTATCGAGTCCGCATTTGAAAGTTTTTTTGAATTGGGTTATGCGGAAACATCGCTGTCTCTGATCGCTGAAAACGCAGGGATGACGAGAGGCGCTATTTACTGGCATTTTAAGGATAAGAACGAACTCTACCGGGAAGTGGTCAAAATCGCGGCGGAAAAGGCAGATGTCGTAAAATTTGCCTATAGCCTGTCGGAGGATTTATCCTATAAGGAGCGCATGCTCAGTCTGTTCCTGTTTTCTCAGAATAATCGATATGTGGATTTTATCTACAAGACGATCAACCAGATTTCGGTCTATAAAGAATTTGAAGATCTGTTTGAGATGATCAAATTAAACAAAATTAACCTTTTCAGGTATTTTGTGGAAGAGACGAGAATGCATATCCGTTCGGAGCATATTCGAAACGTCATGCTGCCGGAATATTATGCTTCCGATTTATATCTGATTTTTGAAGGTCTGTTTCTGACCAAAAATGTTCCCATCGGCCTGATCTGCGACAGAGAACATATAAGACAATATATCGATCTCGTTTTAAAAGATCTGTGATTGCGGCGGTCCTTCCCGATGATTTCGGGAAGGATATTTTTTTTCCTGCAGGAAATAATGAAAATGTAAGAAAGGAGAAATGCCATTATGTTTAAACATGAAAAACAATTATTTCACCCGGTAGCGGTGGAACGTCCGAATCCTCAGTACGCCGTGCTCATGCAGGAACAGCTGGGGGGAGGAAACGGAGAACTGAAAGCGGCGATGCAGTATATGTCGCAGAGTTTCCGCATCAAAGATCCGGAGATCAAGGATTTATTTCTCGATATCGCAGCAGAGGAATTAGGCCATATGGAAATGGTGGCGCAGACGATCAATCTGCTCAACGGTCACGATGTGGATGCATCCGCCGTAGGAGCGGGAGAAATTCAGTCTCATGTCATTCTCGGCCTGAATCCGGGCCTGATCAATTCGTCCGGCTATTCCTGGACTGGGGATTATGTGACGGTAACCGGCGATCTGTGTGCAGACCTTCTGTCCAATATCGCTTCAGAGCAGAGGGCGAAGGTGGTGTACGAATATCTCTACCGCCAAATTGAGGACAAAAAAGTCAGAGAGACGATCGACTTCCTTCTCAACAGGGAAGAAGCGCATAACGCTATGTTTCGCGAAGCCTTTAACAAGGTTCAGGACACCGGTTCCAACCGTGACTTCGGTACGACTCAGGCGGCGAAAATGTATTTCAGTATGTCCAGCCCGTCGCCTGCGGATTCCGTATTTCCTCAGACTCGCGTGACTCCGCCGTCATTTCAGTAAAGTGCGGCGTTCGGAGTCTGTCTGATCGGATCGTCTGCGTAGAAAGGACCGGATGTGATTTTATTGCAGATGAAGCTGTCCGGCGTTCCGGCGGAGGAATTGAAAAAAACTGACCTGATTAAAAAGTCCCGGTACAGACTGTTTTGTTCTGCACCGGGATTTTTTCGTCTTTTTTATCTGTCTTTTAATGAAACATACAACTGCGGTGTCTTGACGCACTGATAAGCGGGACGCATGATACGGCCGCTGCACGCCAGCTCTTCAATACGATGGGCGCACCAGCCGGAAATCCGCGCACAGGCGAAGATCGGAGTGGCCAGATCAAGCGGAATATTCAACGCGTTGTAGACGAAACCGGAGTAGAGATCCACGTTGGCCGGCAGAATAATATCCAGGCCGGTGGCTTCGGAGAATATTTGGGATCCTTTGGTCTCGATAAAATCATAGAGCATAAATTCATCCATGAGTCCGTTTTTTTCTGCCAGCGTGCGAGCCATCTTTTTCAGCAGCTGGGCTCTCGGATCGCTGACGGTATAGACAGCGTGTCCCAGTCCGTAGATCAGACCGGTGCCGTCGTTGGCCTCCCCGCGGATCACCTTGTAGAGATACTTTTCCACTTCGTTCAGATCAGTGATGTCAGATACGTTTTCTTTCAGATCTCTCATCATATGGATGACCGCGAGATTCGCCCCGCCGTGTTTCGGACCTTTCAGAGAACCTATGGCGGCTGAGATGGCGGAATACGTATCAGTACCGGTCGAGGATACCAGATGAGTGGTGAAGGTGGAATTGTTGCCGCCTCCGTGCTCTGCGTGGAGAATCAGGGCGATATCCAGCAGGCGCGCTTCCAGATCGGTATACTCGCCCATCGGACGGATGAGACGGAGAATGTTTTCCGCGGTGGACAGTTCCGGAAGAGGATAATGCAGATGCAGGCTTTGATTTTGAAAATGAGAGCGCTTTGCCTGATAAGAGTAAGCCGCGATGGTAGACAGACAGGAAATCAGATGAATCGACTGCCGCAGCACGTTGTTCAGGGAGGTATCCTCTGCTTTTTCATCGAAACTATACATGGAGAGGATGCTCCGCGCCATCTGGTTCATGATGCTCGGAGAGGGATTGGCCATGATCATATCTCTCGTAAAAGTGGGAGGCAATTCTCTCAGCCGGCCCAGAAGTGTCGCGTAGTCTTTTAGCTGCTCCTCCTCCGGAAGTTCGCCGAACAGCAGAAGATAACTGGTCTCCTCATAACCGAAGCGCTTCTCCCGGATAGAGGCGTTTACCAGGTCTTCCACATCGATTCCCCGGTAGAATAATTTGCCGGGTACCGCGATTTTTTTTCTGTTTTCGTCGATATCGTAGCCTCTGACATCGGCGATATGGGTAAGTCCTACGCGGACTCCGGTTCCGTTCTTATTGCGGAGTCCCATTTTTACATCGTATTTATCGTAAAATGACTTGTCGATATCATTATTTTTGTGAAGAAGAGGTGCGACGCGGGTGATAAAATCCCGCTCGAGAACCCGTGTATCGTCCGGCAGACATGCCGTTATATCGCGGCCTCCTGGAAATTCTGTGCTTAACAATACTTCTCCTCCTTTCGCGTGTCTGGAATACTAAAATGTATAAATGTATGAATTTTATTATATCGTATACAATTGAACTGCGCAATAGAATCTGCTGTTCCCTGCGCTTTTCCGGAAAAAAGAGCAGGCGGAAGCCTGCTCTGATGCCGCAGAATACAAGATCCGCGGATGATATTCGATTAGAGATTCAGGAGCTGTTTTTTCTTGGCGTCGAATTCCTCTTGTGTGATGATTTCGCTGTCCAGCAGTTCTTTGTATATCTTCAGTTCTTCTGCGATATCCAGACTTGATTTTGGCGCGGGAGAGTCTGCGGACTCTTTCTGCGGAGTCGGCTGAGAATCCGTAGCGCTGTCCGGAGTCTGCCGAAAATCCGGCGAACCGGATGCGGTCTGCGCCTGTGCGGTCGTTTCTTTCGAAGCATGTGCAAAGCCGGTGAAGCTGCCGGATGTATCTGACATCTGCTGAAAACCTGCCGGACTGCTCGGAGTCTGATGAAAAGACGGCTGTCTGCCGGCGCCGCCGGTTTCGATGTCGATGATGGCATTGAGTTTTTCCTGCATCAGCATCGGAGGGATGATTCCCACAAAGATCGCGAGGATGAGACACAGTACCGTCAGATCGCTGCTGACGCCGCGCGACGCCGCCAGTCGGTCGATTCTCCGTGCGCTCTGATAAACCCAGTAAATCAGATAAAACGGGACGAACATGCAGAGCAGCAGTTTATAGGTCGGGTTGCGGTATTCTTCCCCTTCGACTCGGTTCAGATATCTGGTAGTACGGTAAATCCAGATGAAATACCAGATGCCGAAGGTGAATAGGAGAAGCAGAATGTGTTTTACCAGATCGCAGTAACCGTCCTGCATATGGATCGGAGCGCCGGTTCCGTATTCATAAGGCGTCTGATTCTGCCGGCAGCCGGAGTCAGCGATGCCGGATGTATCAGACGATGTATCGTATGAGAAGGGAGACTGTTCGGCTTGAGGATATGCGAGCCACATGCCTGTCATCAACAGTCCCGCTGTGAGCAGAAGGGTCTGCAGGATATTGAAAAAACTGTGATAAGCGATACCGCCCATCCAAATGCCTCCGGAAAAAACGCTGATCAGAGCATAAATCAGAAGCCCGCCTGCAAAAGAGACTGCGGTCAGTGCGGCCGGAAGAAACCAGATGTTCTTTACGAAAGTCTTTTGCTTCGGCAGACAGTCAGTAAAGGTGCAGACCGCCAGAAAGAGCAGAAAACCGTAAGCGGTCAGCGTGACCAGCGCAGGCAGTATGGCGAACAAATTGAAATGTTCGAAGACTCCGCTGAAATAACTGTATGTTCTTACACGGTAAGTGACGGTAGAAAATCCCTGAAAGAAAGAGATGAGTTTTGAAAATGCCAGTAAACCGATTCCGACGATTGGAAGAAAATCGCGTTTTTCCATGAAGAGAGCCGTGGCTGTCACTGCGTAGCCGGCTAACAATAATACCGCGGCGAACGAAAAGAACCGGATCAGTGTAATGAGCTGAAATAGTGTCAGGACGGAGAAAATAATTCCGCCGATCAGACTGTATGAAACACTGTTTTTTGTTTTCATATAATAGTCTCCTTACAATTGTCAAGAATAGAAAGAATACAGTAAAAGTATCTTATTCTATTCTCCGCCGGCTGTCAATAAGAGGGCGGATCCCGCAGGCGGGGCGGACGGAGAAATAATTCGGAAAAGGACGGGGCTGTATTTTCTTTCCGGTTTTGTTATAATAAGAACACTTGTTCCGAATGAGTTTCTATGCTATAGTTTTTTTGAAACAGAAAAGGATGGAATTCCCGTCGGCCGTCCGGGCGCGGGATGACGACGGACTTGCGGGAAGGAGCGGCGTATCGTGCAGACCGGAGCCTTCAGGAGGAAAGTGCAATGGAGTTTAAATTACATTCAGAATACCGCCTCACCGGTGACCAGCCTCAGGCGGTGGAACGGCTGGTATCGGGATTTCAAAGCGGAAAAAAGCAGCAGACTCTGCTGGGCGTTACCGGATCCGGAAAGACGTTTACCATGGCGAATGTCATCCAGCGTATGGGAAAGCCGACGCTGATCATATCCCACAACAAGACGCTGGCGGCGCAGCTGTACGGGGAGATGAAGGAATTCTTTCCAGAAAATGCGGTGGAATATTTCGTCTCTTACTATGACTACTATCAGCCGGAAGCTTACGTACCGTCTACCGACACGTATATCGAGAAGGATTCCGATATCAATCAGGAGATCGAGAAGCTGAGGCATTCGGCGACGGCGGCTCTGTTTGAGCGCAGGGATGTCGTAATCGTGGCCAGTGTTTCCTGTATCTACGGCCTGGGAAGTCCGTCAGAGTACCGCAGCCAGATGATTTCGCTGCGTCCGGGAATGGAGACGGACCGCAGAGAAATCATGACGGAGCTGGTGCGCAATCAGTATACGAGAAATGATATCGCTTTTGAACGGGGAACTTTCCGGGTCAGAGGCGATATCATCGATATTTATCCCGCAGGCGCGGAGCAGGCGGTCCGGGTAGAACTGTTCGGAGATGAGATCGAGTCGATCAAGGAGATCAATCCGGTGACAGGAGAGATTATCGGGGTGCGGAATCATATCTCCATCTTTCCAGCTTCTCATTACGTCACCTCAAAAGAAAAGACAGAACGTGCCTGCCTTACCATCGAGGAAGAGCTGGAAGAGCAGATCGAGGCCTTTAAAAAGGAAGGGAAATTGCTGGAGGCTCAGAGAATCGAGCAGAGGACGCGCTACGATATCGAAATGCTGCGGGAAGTGGGTACTTGCAAAGGAGTGGAAAATTATTCCAGACATCTGACCGGACTGCCGGCCGGCATGCGTCCTTACACGCTTCTGGACTATTTTCCGGAGGATATGCTGATTATGATCGATGAATCCCACGTTATGCTGCCTCAGCTGCGGGGTATGTACGCGGGCGACCGTTCGAGAAAACAGTCCCTGGTGGATTACGGTTTTCGCCTGCCGTCGGCCCTGGACAATCGTCCGCTCAATTTTGCGGAATTCGAGGGAATGGTGGACCAGATTCTCTACGTCAGCGCTACGCCCAACGATTATGAAAAGGAAAAGAGCGATTATGAAGTGGTGGAGCAGATCATTCGTCCTACAGGACTTTTGGATCCGCCGATCGATGTGAGAAAGACAGAGGGACAGATCGACGATCTCATCGGAGAGATTAATCAGGTCACCGCGCGGGGCGAGCGGGTTCTGGTGACGACGCTGACAAAAAAAATGGCGGAGAGCCTGACGGATTACCTGAAGGATGTGGGGATCAGGGTGAAATACCTGCACTCTGAAATCGATACTCTGGAACGCACGGAAATCATTCATGATCTGCGGATGGGCGTCTTTGACGTATTGGTGGGCATCAATCTGCTGAGAGAAGGGCTCGACATACCGGAGGTATCCCTCGTAGCAATTCTCGATGCGGACAAGCAGGGCTTTCTGCGCAATGAGACGTCACTGATCCAGACCATCGGAAGAGCGGCCAGGAACGAGCACGGACGTGTCATCATGTATGGCGACGCCGTCAGCCCTCAGATGAAAAACGCCATCGAAGTCACCGAGCGGAGGCGGAAGATCCAGGATAAATATAACAAAGAGCACGGAATTACGCCGAAATCTGTGACAAAATCGGTGCGGCCTGCGGTCAAAGCGACGGAAGCGGCAGAAGAGGCGGATATCTATATGACGGACCGCAAGCCGTCGGAGATGACCAAGAAAGAACGAAAAGAGTACATCAAAAAGCTGGAAGAAGAAATGCGCGCGGCTGCGGCGGCGCTGCAGTTCGAACAGGCGGCTAAGCTCAGAGACCGGCTCTTTGAGCTGAAGGTCATGCTGTAAACAATGCGTGACGCAATCGGCACATCGCATAATTACGCGGGCGATTATCGGGGAAGATGCGGAACGCAGACGGATAGTTCGGCAAACGGATCGTAAAAATAAATGCCTATCGTGCAGAGACGATGGGTGAGGACGTCTGCCGTACGAATATGATAAGAGGAAAAACCGGGAAAAGACAGGAGTATTATATGGCAGGAAGCAGTACAGAACAGATTATCGTAAAAGGAGCCAATGAAAACAATTTGAAAAATGTAGATGTGGTTATTCCGAGAGACGAACTGGTGGTTATCACCGGTCTGTCCGGTTCGGGAAAATCCACACTGGCCTTCGACACGATTTACGCAGAGGGACAGCGCAGGTATATGGAGAGCGTATCCGCCTATGCCCGTCAGTTTCTGGGACAGATGGAGAAGCCCAACGTGGAATACATCGAAGGTCTTTCCCCGGCGATTTCCATCAGCCAGAAGACCACGTCAAAGAATCCGCGTTCAATCGTAGGAACGGTGACAGAGACATATGACTATCTCCGGCTGATGTATGCCAGAATCGGAATTCCTCACTGTCCGGTCTGCGGCAGGGAGATCAGCAGCCAGTCCGTGGACCAGATTACCGACGCGGTGCTCTCCTACCCCCAGGGCACAAAAGTGATCGTCGTCTCTCCGGCGGTGCGTCAGCAGAAGGGCGAGCATAAAAAACTGCTGGAGCGCATTCGTAAGGAAGGTTATAACCGGGTCAGAGTGGACGGTGAAATTTACAATCTTTCGGAAGATGAGATAAAACTGGAGAAAACCTATAAGCATACCATCGAAGTCGTCATCGATCGTCTCGTCGTAAAGCCGGGAGTGGAGAGCCGGCTGGCAGAAGCGGTGGAACTGGCGCTTGAGGAGGGCGACGGGCTCGTTATTCTCAATATAAAGCAGCCGGAAGAGGAAGAAGCTTTCGACCGGCTGTTCAGTACGAAATTTGCCTGCCCGGACCACGGCGCGGCGATTACGGAGATGGAACCGCGGACCTTTTCTTTCAACAGTCCCTTCGGCGCCTGCCCGGACTGCAACGGCCTGGGATTTATCCAGCAGATCGATCCCGATCTCATCGTGGAAGACAAAACTCTGAGTCTGCAGGACGGCGCTCTGGGAAAAACGTTTAATGCGTTTGACGAGATGTCTTATTATTCCAAAACCATCGGCGCTTTAGCGGAAGATCACGGGGTGGATCTCAGTCTGCCTTACGAAGAACTGCCGGAGGCTTTTAAGGAAGAGCTGATGTACGGCACCGGAGGACGGAAGATCGAGTATGTCTACGAGAGCCGCAGTTCCGGTACGGTGATTCATCGAAACCAGAAATTTGAAGGGATTGTCCCGAATTTTGAGAGAAGGTATCGTGAGACGCATTCGGATTATGTAAAGGAAAAGATCGAGAAATACATGAGTTATCGTCCCTGCACGACCTGCAGAGGAGAGCGTCTGCGGCCGGAGGTGCTGGCGGTAACCGTAGGCGGCATCAATATCATGGAATTCTGTCACATGCCGGTGCGGGATTCTCTGAAGTTTATCAAAGAACTGCAGCTGACGGAAAAAGAGCAGATGATCGCGGCGCAGATTATCAAAGAAATCCGCAGCAGACTGCAGTTCCTGTCCGATGTGGGGCTGGACTATCTCACACTGTCCCGCTCGTCGGCGACGCTGTCCGGCGGGGAGTCGCAGCGAATCCGCCTGGCTACTCAGATCGGTTCCGGTCTGGTAGGCGTCCTCTACATTCTGGACGAACCGAGCATCGGACTGCATCAGAAGGATAACGACAAACTTCTGGCGACTCTTCGCCATCTGACCGATATCGGCAATACGCTTCTGGTGGTAGAGCATGATGAAGACACGATGTATGCAGCGGATCATATTATTGACATGGGGCCTGCGGCAGGGGTTCACGGGGGAGAGGTCGTAGCTCAGGGGACGGTGGAAGACATCAAAGCCTGCAGGGAATCGCTGACGGGCCAGTATCTCAGCGGAGTCAAAAAAATTCCCGTTCCGGCGCAGAGACGGAAAGGAAACGGTGAGTTTATCCGCATCAGAGGCGCGGCGCAGAATAATCTGCAGGGAGTCGACGCGGATATTCCGCTGGGCGTGATGACTTGTGTGACAGGCGTTTCCGGTTCGGGAAAGAGCAGTCTGGTCAACGAAGTGCTGTACAAAAATCTGACGGTGAAGATCAACCGCTCCAAGATCAAGCCCGGAATGTGCAGATCGATTTCCGGAATCGAACAGATCGACAAAATCATCAATATCGATCAGTCGCCCATCGGAAGAACTCCCCGCTCTAATCCGGCCACATATACCGGTGTGTTTACACATATCCGGGACCTCTTCGCTCAGACCCAGGAAGCGAAAATGCGGGGATTCGGCAAGGGACGGTTCAGCTTTAACGTAAAGGGCGGAAGGTGTGAAGCCTGCTCCGGAGACGGTATCGTAAAGATTGAGATGAATTTTCTGCCGGACGTCTATGTTCCCTGCGAAGTCTGCAAGGGGAAGCGGTACAACCGGGAAACGCTCGAGGTGAAGTATAAAGGGAAGAGTATTTTTGACGTGCTGGATATGAACATCGAGGAAGCGCTGAGCTTCTTTGAAAATATACCGGCTATCGCCCGCCATATGCAGACTCTCTGCGATGTAGGACTGGGCTATATCAAACTGGGCCAGCCTTCTACACAGCTCTCCGGCGGCGAGGCGCAGCGGATCAAACTGGCGTCTGAACTGTCGAAGAGAATGACGGGAAAGACCATGTATATCCTGGACGAGCCGACGACCGGCCTTCATTTTGCCGATGTGGACCGGCTGATCCAGGTTCTGGAGCGTCTGGTAGACGCGGGGAATTCGGTGGTGGTCATCGAACACAATCTGGACGTTATAAAAACGGCGGATTATATCATCGATCTGGGGCCGGACGGCGGAGACCGGGGCGGCACCGTAGTCGTCACCGGTACGCCGGAGGAGGTGGCGGCCTGTGGGCAGTCCTATACCGGTCAGTATCTCAAAAAAATGCTGTAAAAAGGTGTTGTAAAGTAGCCGAACCCCGAATCGGCACAGAGGGGGAAAGCGAATCGGCTTGGACTTGTTTCGCACAGAAAAGAAAAAATATCAGATCATGATCAATAATTCCTCTTAGGCAGGCCGGGCGAAAAGCTCTTTCTACTTAAGGGGTTTTTTTATGGTGTTTCTCCTGTTTTTCGGAGAAACTCTATGGTACTATTTCCGGCAGAGTCAGAAAGGAGTACAGCAGCTCTCCGCCGGGAGAATGCGGAGCCTTTGAAAAACGTGTTAAAACTATATCAAAACTTGCAATTGTCCTTGGTTTGGCAGATAATATGGGAAGAAAATACTTTTGCTCAGCGGGACGCGCGCATTTTCAGGGCCGCATCCTACGGCAGGCCGGGCTGCAGCCGGCCGCAGAACGGAGAATATCGATGAATCATCATGCTGAAAAAAACTTCAACTATACGATGCTCACCGACTTTTACGAGCTTACGATGGCCAACGGCTATTTTGAACTCGGAAAAAAGGATGTTATAGCATATTTCGATATGTTTTTCAGGAGAGTGCCCGACGGCGGAGGCTTTGCCATCATGGCGGGTCTGGAACAGGTGGTGGATTATCTTCAGAATCTGGAATTTAAAGACGAAGATATCGAGTACCTCAGAGCGAAAAACTGCTTCAGTGAAGAGTTTCTGGAGTATCTCAGAAATTTTGAATTCAAGTGTGACGTGTGGGCGATCCCGGAAGGAATGCCGATCTTCCCTTATGAGCCTGTCATCACTGTCCGAGGCCCCATTATACAGGCTCAGTTTATCGAGACCTTCGTGCTCATGTCGATCAATCATCAGTCGCTGATCGCTACAAAAGCGGATCGAATCGTGCGCGCGGCCGCAGGCAAGGCGGTTATGGAGTTCGGCTCGAGAAGGGCCCAAGGGACTGACGCGGCGGTCTTCGGCGCGAGGGCTGCTTATATCGGCGGCTGCGTGGGAACGGCGTGCACGATCGCAGAGCAGCTCTTTGGAATTCCGGCGATGGGAACGATGGCTCACAGCTGGGTACAGACTTTTGACAGCGAGTACGAGGCGTTTATAAAGTTTGCAGAGCTGTATCCTGATAACTGCGTTCTGCTGGTGGATACTTATGACGTGCTGAAATCGGGCGTGCCCAATGCGATCCGTGTTTTCGATGAAAAGAAACCGGCCAACAAAGGGATTCGAATCGACAGCGGAGATATCACCTATCTTTCCAATAAAGCCAGAAAGATGCTGGATGAAGCGGGGCACGCCGATTGCACTATCGTGGTGTCAAATTCGCTGGATGAATATATCATCCGCGGCGTCGTAAACGAGGGAGCCAGCATCGATTCTTTCGGCGTAGGCGAGCGTCTGATTACAGCCAAGTCCCATCCGGTCTTCGGAGGCGTCTATAAGTTGACCGCGATCGAAGAAAATGGCGAGATCGTTCCGAAGATCAAAGTCAGTGAAAATATAGAGAAGATCACAAATCCGGGTTACAAGAAAGTCTATCGGCTTTATGAAAAGGATACCGGTCAGGCGATCGCTGATCTGATTACGCTGGCTGATGAAAAGATTCCGGAGGAGCCCTTTGAAATTTTCGATTCAGAGCACGTTTGGAAGCGAAAGAAGATCGAAAATTGCGAGTGCAGAGAACTTCAGGTACAGATTTTTGATAAAGGCAAGCTAATCTATGATCTGCCTTCTCTCAAGGAGATTCAGGCGAAATGCCGCAGCGAGATCGATCTGATGTGGGGAGAACTGAGGAGATTTGAAAATCCTCACAAATATTATGTGGATCTTTCCCAAAAGCTGTGGGAACTGAAAAACAGACTCTTGAATTCGAATAAAAAATATTGACAGCAGACAGCCGGTCTGGTGCGGTTTTTTATCCGCATTCGCCGGCTGATATTTTTTCGGCGCGCAGCGTGGGGGACGGTAAAAAGCGGAAAAAGGCTGTCTCTTTGCAGAGACAGCCGAAAAACATTTTATTTTACTTTGATCTCTCTGATCCAGCCTTCCGGAGCTTCGATATGTCCCATCTGAATACCGGTGAGTGTTTCGTAGAGCTTCTTTGTGACGGGACCCATTTCTTTCATTCCGGCAGGGAATGAAATTTCGCGTCCGTGATCGTAGATCTTTCCTACCGGAGAGATGACGGCAGCAGTGCCGCACAAACCGCATTCGGCGAAATCTTTTACTTCGTCGAAGTAAACTTCGCGCTCCTCAACTTCCAGGCCGAGATAATCTCTGGCAACGGTCATCAGAGAACGACGCGTGATGGAAGGAAGGATGCTGTCGGACTTCGGAGTGACGACTTTGTTGTCTTTCGTCACGAAGAGAATGTTGGCGCCGCCGGTTTCCTCCACTTTTGTCCGGGTGGCGGCGTCGAGATACATATTTTCGTCAAAGCCTTCCGCATGAGCTGTCATGATAGCGTGAAGGCTCATAGCGTAGTTGAGTCCCGCTTTGATATGACCCGTTCCGTGAGGAGCTGCGCGGTCAAAATCGCTGACTTTAATTGTGATCGGTTTTGCGCCTCCCTTAAAATAAGGACCTACCGGCGTGCAGAAGATTCTGAACTGATATTCCTCTGCGGGTTTTACGCCGATCACCGGATTAGACGCGAAGATATACGGTCTGATATATAATGTAGCTCCGGAACCGAACGGCGGGACAAAAGCCGCGTTGGCGGCTACTACCTGATCGATGGCATCCAGAAATTTTTCCTTAGTGATTGCCGGAATTTCCAGTCTCTCGGAAGAAGCGATGAGACGCTCCGCGTTGAGATCCGGACGGAAAGTGACGATTCGGCCGTCTTCCGTCGTATAAGCTTTCAGACCTTCGAAGACCGTCTGAGCGTACTGGAGAACGCCGGCGCATTCGTTTATTACGACATTGGCGTCCGATGTGAGACCGCCTTCATCCCAGGCGCCGTCTTTGTAATTGGACACATAACGCAGCTCTGTCTGCTGGTATTCGAATCCGAGATCGGACCAGTTGATGTTTTTCTTTTCCATATGAATCAACTCCTTTATTTGAATGTGATTGTGAGTACATGGCAATGGAATTACATCTGCAAATTCCCGTTTTCTGTCCGAAATCTCCCCGGACAGAGGTGAAACTTCGGCTGAAACCGTAAAAAACGATGAAAACAGGGATGAAAATGTAAATTACGTCTAATTATAGAACTCACCTTTTGCGCTGTCAAGCTTGCAGCGGGGACGCCGGCGGAAAAGAACAGAAGGAGAGACAGAAACAGGTAAATACGCGTTTTGCGTTTTACATATACGCGGCTTTGCGTCGCGGCGGCGTGGTTTTCTTCGGAGGGCGATACTCCGGTGAAAATCACAAAAAACTGCTGTATACAAAATGCTTACAGGCATTGCGTTGAAAAACTCTGCTGAAAGTATTAATATACAACAGATTACAGATTTAATCATATCTGAAAAAGGAGGTGAACTTATTGACTTTAGGTGAGGAATTGCAAGAAAAACTGGCAATCGAACCGATCTGGAACATCCCGCTGGGAAATATCGACATTCCGATTACCAAAGGTGTTGTGGCGACCTGGGGTGTTATGGCGTTTCTTGTCATCGTATCGATTATCTTCACGAGAAACATGAAGATAATCCCGGGGAAAAAGCAGGCCGCTGTCGAGCTGGCGATAGGCAAGCTGTACGGCGTGTTTTACAATATCCTCGGCGAAAGAGGAAAGCGATATATTCCTTATCTGCTGACGGTTCTGCTGTATCTGGGCGTATCCAATATGCTCGGGCTCATCGGAGTCGCTCCGCCGACGAAGGAGCTGAACACCACCGCAGGTCTGGCGATCATGAGTATCGTACTGATTCAATATGCGGCGATTCATCAGCGCGGCGTCAAAGGGTGGCTGAAACATTTCGCTCATCCGATGGGCATTATGCTGCCGATGAACATTTTAGAGCTGTTCATCAAACCGCTGTCACTATGTATGCGACTTTTCGGCAACATTCTGGGCGCATACATTATCATGGAACTGATCATATTCTGCATTCCGGCAGTCGTGCCGCTGGTATTCAGTTTTTATTTCGATATCTTCGACGGACTGCTGCAGGCATATGTATTCTGTTTCCTGACATCTCTGTTCATTCAGGAAGCGGTTGAGGATTGATGAAGGCAGAACAGCAGAAACAAAAAGATCTATTTTTTCAGATGAAGATCGGCGGCTGCCGGAAGAATTTCGGCGGTGAAGATCACTCAGATTTTTAGTCATTTTTCTAAGTCATTATTTTCAATAGGAGGATAAAATTATGACAGGTTTAATCGCTATAGGTGCAGGCATTGCAGTTTTAACAGGTATTGGCGCTGGTATCGGTATCGGTATCGCTACTTCTAAGGCTACGGAAGCGATCGCAAGACAGCCGGAAGCAAAAGGTGCGATCAACAGTACTCTCATCCTCGGCTGCGCGCTGGCGGAAGCGACTGCTATTTACGGTCTCGTAGTTGCGCTCGTTATCATCTTAGTGTTATAGCAAACCGGGACTACTGACAATTTGGAGGCTGAAGAATGCTCACATTAGACTGGGGCATAATCTGGACTGTTGTCAATATTCTCATTCTCTTTGTTCTTCTCAGAATTTTTCTGTTTAAGCCGGTCATGGGCATGATCGAAAACCGACAGGCTATGATCCGGAACCAGCTCGACGATGCGGAGAACAAAAACAGAGAGGCTGACGAACTGAAGGGCCGTTACGAGGAATCGCTGAAAAATGCGAAAGAGGAATCTTTCCAGATCGTCAACGATGCAAAGGAACGGGCGAAGGTCCAGTATGCACATATTATAGATAAGGCCAATGAAGATGCTGCACAGATCAAACAGCAGGCGGATAAGTCTGCGGAAGCCGACCGGGAGCAGATGATGCGCGAGGCACAGGCGGAACTCGCCCAGGTGGCTCTGGCGGCGGCATCCAAACTGATCGGAAGCAGCGTGGACGCAGAGGCCAACAAAAATATGCTTGATCAATTCTTATCGGAAGAGGGGTCACAGAAATGATTGATTTACCCTTAAACTATGCCAGAGTCTTATATGATATGAACATAGATCCGGAGAATCTGAATAAGGCAAGAAGTCTGCTGACAGAATCGCCGGAGCTTATGGAAGCGCTGGTAAATCCGCTGATCCGCAAATCGGAAAAGAGAAATGTCATCGAAAAAATATTTCCCGAATCTCTTTGGAGTTTTGTCAAGGTGATGAGCGACAATGATGATACGGCGTGCGCTCCGCAGATGTTTGAGGCGTATGACAGTATCGTGCGTGAAAGGGAAAACACGATCGAAGCGGTATTTACATATGTGACAAAGCCGGATGACGCTCAGGTCGAAAGCCTGAAGGCCAAAATCGCTGCGGACTGGGGGAAAGCGAAGGTGGAACTCCGACTGCAGGAAGACCCTTCGATCATAGGGGGCTTTGTTCTCTCGGTAGGAGAACAAGTCTATGATCAGAGTCTACGAACTTCGATGGCAAAGATGAAGCGTCATTTTGCAGAGAGGTGAGAAGTTGAGTAACATAAATTCGAAAGGAATTATTTCTGTCTTAAAGAGTGAAATAGAAAATTATGACAGTAAAGTGCAGGTGGAAGAGACCGGCAGAGTCATCAGCGTAGGTGACGGTATCGCCAATGTCTACGGCCTGCAGAGCGTGATGTACGGCGAACTGGTGGAATTTGAAAACGGAACGTCCGGCATCGCGCAGAACCTCGAAGAGAAAGTCATCGGATGTGTATTGCTGGGATCCGATCACGGCATTGTAGAGGGAACCGCGGTGAAGCGCACGGGCCGCCAGGCCGGCGTAGCCGTAGGTGAGAAGATGATCGGCCGTGTGGTCGACGCTCTGGGGCATCCCATCGACGGACTGGGTCCCATCGAGACTGACGATTACAGGCCTGTGGAGCACAAGGCTCCGGGCGTAATCACCAGAAAAGAAGTGTCTCAGCCGCTGCAGACGGGTATTCTGGCGATCGATTCCATGTTCCCGATCGGCAGAGGCCAGAGAGAGCTGATCATCGGTGACCGTCAGACGGGTAAGACGGCCATCGCCATCGATACGATCATCAACCAGAAGGGCGAAGACGTGATCTGTATCTATGTAGCGATCGGTCAGAAGGCGTCTACCGTTGCAAAGACGGTGAGCACACTGAAAAAGTACGGTGCGATGGAATATACCATCGTCGTAAACTCTCCGGCCAGCGAACCTGCGCCTCTGCAGTATCTGGCGCCATATACCGGAGCGGCCATCGGCGAACACTTTATGGATAAGGCGAAGGACGTTCTCATCGTGTACGATGATCTGTCCAAACACGCGCAGGCATATCGCGCCATGTCCCTGCTGCTTCACAGACCGCCGGGCCGTGAAGCGTATCCGGGGGACGTCTTCTATCTGCACTCCAGACTGCTGGAACGTGCATGCAGAAGAGCTCCGGAATTCGGCGGCGGTTCCATGACGGCTTTGCCGATCATCGAAACGCTGGCAGGCGACGTATCCGCATATATTCCGACCAACGTCATTTCCATTACGGACGGTCAGATCTTCCTGGAGACAGGGCTGTTCTACTCCGGCGTGCGTCCGGCGGTCAACGTAGGTCTTTCCGTATCCCGAGTGGGAGGTAAGGCGCAGACGAAGATCATGAAGTCTGTCGCGGGCTCTCTGCGTGTGGATCTGGCGCAGTATCGCGAGATGGAAGTATTCACGCAGTTCAGCTCCGATCTGGACGATGCGACGAAGGAGCTGCTGGCCCACGGCAAGAGTCTGATCGAGCTGCTGAAGCAGCCTCTGTATCATCCGATGCCGCTCTACAAGCAGGTGATTCTGCTGTGCGCGGCAAATGCGAAGCTGCTTATCGATCTTCCGATTAAGGAAATCGAACCGTTTAAGAACGGTCTCATCGAATATTTCGAGGCATCTCATCCGGAGATTATCAGCGAAATCACAGAGAAGCAGGTTCTCACAGACGAGCTGAAAGAAAATATCCTGACTGTGATCAAAGAATATAAGAGTAGGTGATTTCATGGCAAACATGAGAGAAATCCGCACGAGAATCGACAGCGTTAAGGATACGATGAAGATCACCAACGCGATGTATCTGATCTCGTCCTCCAAGCTCCGAAAGGCGAGAAGCGGCAGAGACGCGGTATCTCCTTATTTCGAGAGCCTTCAGGCGACGATATCGGATATTCTGGATCGTTCTCCCGATCTGGAGGGGACGCTTTTTGACGCCTCTTCTATGAAAGAAAAAGAATCCGAAGATGTAAAGCGCTGTTTTATCATCATCACTTCCGATAAAGGTCTGGCCGGTTCGTACAATCACAACGTGTTTAAATTAGCTGACGAATATATCGCCGGAGGGAAGGATAATACCATCTGCGCCATCGGTTATATGTCCAGAAACTATTATCTGAACAACCCGAAGGTAAAAATCGATGACGAATTTGTCTATCCGGCAGCCGAACCGACGGGGTATCGCGCCCGGGGGATGGCGGAGCACGTTATCGAAAAGTTTGAAAAAGACGAATTCGACGAAGTATATGTCATGTATACCAAGATGATCAATTCCATGTCATTTGAGGCAAAAGCCATGAAGATTCTTCCTCTTTCCCACAATATGTTCAATCGTACTGAGGAAGGGGACGATGCATCGAAAAAGAAGACTCCGGTGGACTTTTCACCTTCTCCTGTAGCGGTGCTGCGGCATATCGTGCCTAATTACGTGAAAGGCCTGCTCTACGGTGCGATGGTGGAATCCTACGCCTGCGAACAGAGTTCCCGTATGACGGCGATGGACAATGCGACGACAAATGCGAAGGAAATGATCACAGAACTGTCTCTCATCTACAACCGTGTGAGACAGGCGGCGATCACCCAGGAGATTACAGAAATTGTAAGCGGTGCGCAGTCGCAGAATAATTAACAGGAGGAACAGATGAATAAGGGAAAAATCACACAGGTCATCGGACCTGTTGTGGATGTAGTATTTGAAGGAGACCCCCTTCCCCTCATTAAAGAAGCCCTCATAGTACAGTTAAACGGCGCGCCTCTCGTTATGGAGGTCGCTCAGCATATGGGAAACAGAGTGGTACGCTGTATCGTGCTGGATTCCAGTGAAGGACTTTCAAAGGGAATGGAAGTCGAAGCCACCGGGGATTATATCAAAGTGCCGGTTGGCGATTCGACGCTGGGCCGTATGTTTAATGTCATCGGCGATGTCATCGACGGGGGCGATCCGGTCAAGGGCGAAGAACAGTGGGCGATTCACAGAGAAGCGCCTTCCTTCGCAGAACAGACGCCTGCGGTAGAGATGCTGGAAACAGGCATCAAGGTCATCGATCTTCTGGCGCCGTATGCCAAGGGCGGTAAGATCGGTCTCTTCGGCGGCGCCGGCGTAGGAAAGACCGTACTGATTCAGGAGCTGATCACAAATATCGCGACAGAACACGGCGGCTATTCTATTTTTACCGGCGTAGGCGAACGTACCCGTGAGGGAAACGATCTCTGGAATGAGATGACCGAATCCGGTGTAATCAACAAGACAGCTCTGGTGTTCGGTCAGATGAATGAACCGCCCGGCGCCCGTATGAGAGTCGCGCAGACGGGGCTGACGATGGCGGAATATTTCCGTGATGTCCAGCATCAGGACGTACTTCTGTTCATCGACAATATTTTCCGTTTCGTACAGGCGGGTTCTGAGGTATCGGCCCTGCTGGGACGTATGCCGTCCGCAGTAGGTTATCAGCCGACGCTGGCAAACGAAGTGGGTGAGCTTCAGGAGCGTATTACTTCCACGAAAAACGGTTCCATTACGTCAGTTCAGGCTGTATACGTGCCTGCCGACGACCTGACGGACCCGGCTCCGGCCACCACCTTCACCCATCTGGACGCGAAGACGGTACTCTCCAGAAAGATCGCCGAACAGGGTCTTTATCCTGCGGTGGATCCGCTGGATTCCACTTCCCGTATCCTGGAAGCGGAAGTCGTGGGCGAAGAGCATTACGAAGTGGCGCGCCGGGTACAGGAAGCGCTGCAGCGCTATAACGAGCTGCAGGATATCATTGCGATCATGGGTATGGAAGAACTGGATGAAAACGATAAAAAGATCGTATATCGTGCGAGAAAAATCCAGAAGTTCCTGTCTCAGCCGTTCCACGTTGCGGAAAACTTCACCGGCATCGCAGGGCAGTATGTGCCGGTGGCCGAGACCATCAAAGGCTTTAAGATGATTCTCGACGGCGAAATGGACGATATTCCGGAAATGGCATTCTTCAACTGCGGTCCGATCGAAGACGTATTTAAAAAAGCGGAATCGATGTAAGGGATGACGTGAGGTAATGATATGACTACATTTAACCTGGAAATCGTCGCGACAGACAAGATCTTCTATCAGGGTTCCTGCGAGTCTCTCGTGTTTCCCGCTTTGGACGGAGAACACGGGATACTGGCAAAGCACGAATCTATGGTATCGGCTCTGAAAGCGGGAGAGCTGCGTTATACGGTAGACGGAGAAGAGAGAGCTACCGCCGTAGGCGACGGTTTTATCGAAGTTCTGCCCGATCGCGTGGTGGTGATTTCGGATTTTGCGGAGAGACCGGAAGACATCGATATCAAACGTGCCCAGCGGGCGAAAGAGCGCGCTGAGGAACGGATCCGCCTGAAAAAGAGCGAAAAAGAATACGTTCACAGCCAGGCGGCGCTGTCGCGGGCTATGGCGAGGCTGAAAGTTTCGCAGAGAAATATCAAACGCTGATACAGCGGCGGACAGAGCGAAGTACGGGAGCGTCCCTTTTTAGGGGACGCTCCTTTTTTATAGAAGAAAATGATGAGATCAGATCAGGACGCCGTTTCCGGATTTTCCGGAGAATCCGCCGGAAGGAGACAGGCGGAGAAATGCAAACGGCAGAGCATTGTATTTTTTTCCTGTGTATAGAAACCATCGAGATTTAAAACGAGATTTATTTTTGAAATATAAGGATTGTATAAATAATTATTGTGTTTAAGATCGAAATATCGAGAATTTATTTCTGAATCTATGCCAATGACTTGAATTGTATATTCGTATATGATAGCATTAATTCCGCGGCTGAGGCCGCGACTCTGGAGAGTCTTTCCGGTCAGGAAGGCGCCGAAGGTGTAATGTATGATACAGATGGAAAGAAGGATTTACCGGTTTTCGGAATAGGGATATTCCGGGATTCAAATCGGTAAAACCGCAGAAATCTCAGGGATAACCCGTCCGTTTGTTCGGATTCATACAGATCTCTCAGGCAAAAGGACAGAGCTTTTTTACAGCTTTATCCTTTCTCTCGGTGTCGGAACGCAGCGTTCCGGCTTTTTTAGTTGCCGTGAACCTTCCATGAACGCGGCATTTCGGACCTGGCGGGGAAAGCGACGCGCGCATTTTTGTTTCTGTTCAGACGCGCGCAGCGGATCGGTCAGGGGTTCTATTTTACGGAGAGGACAGGTAGTACAAATTATGGAAAAGATCAACAAAATTTTGGAAGCAATCGACGGGGCGGTTTGGGGCGTGCCTCTGATCGTCCTGATTCTTGCGGGCGGTCTTCTGCTGACGATCAGGCTCAGAGGGCTTCAGGTTCGTCATCTGGGAAGAGCGCTGAAATTCATGGTAAAAAATGAAGAAGGAGGAACCGGTGAGGTTACCAGTTTCGGAGCATTGTGTACAGCGCTCAGTGCGACCATCGGTACGGGCAATATCGTAGGCGTAGCGACGGCAGTCGGCGCAGGCGGCCCGGGAGCCTTATTCTGGATGATCCTGGCGGCGTTCTTTGGGATGGCGACAAAATATTCTGAGGGTCTGCTGGCCGTGAAGTATCGTACGGTGGACGAAGACGGACACGCTCTGGGCGGACCGTTTTATTACATAGAAAGAGGTATGGGAAAGAAGTGGAAGTGGCTGGCGAAGATTTTCGCATTTTTCGGAATGTGCGTAGGTCTCTTCGGTATTGGTACTTTTACGCAGGTAAACGGTATCGCTTCTGCGATTAAGGACTTCTTCGACCCGAATTCTCTGCATACGGTCACGATTCCGGGAATCGGGGAGTATTCCTGGGCTGTGGTTATCGCCAGTCTGGTTCTCGCGATCTGTGTCGCTCTGGTAATCATCGGAGGTATCAAGCGTATCGCTGAGGTGTCGCAGATCATCGTTCCGTTTATGGCGATCGTTTATGTGGCGGTATGTCTGCTGCTGCTGGTCTGCAATTTTACGAAGATTCCGGAAGCTGTGGTCATCATCGTGAAGAGTGCTTTTGTGCCTCAGTCTATCGCCGGCGGTATCGCAGGAAGTATGATTATCGCGATGCAGAAGGGTATCGCCCGGGGTATCTTCTCTAACGAGGCAGGTCTCGGTTCTGCCCCGATCGCTGCAGCTGCAGCTAAGACGAAGGAGCCGGTAAGACAGGGTCTGGTAACGATGACAGGTACGTTTATCGATACGATCATCATCTGTACGATGACAGGTCTTTCCATCGTTCTGACAGGAGCGTGGCAGGTAGAAGATCTCGAAGGTGTTCAGGTTACCACTTACGCGTTCCAGAACGGCCTTCCGATTCCGGCGCAGGCGGCTTCCTTCATTCTGATGGTCTGTCTGGTATTCTTCGCCTTTACGACGATTCTCGGATGGGACTACTACGGCGAACGCTGCCTCGAATATTTCTCCAACGGAAGCAAGAAGAGCGTTATGGTTTACCGCTGGATCTATATCGCAGCGGTATTTATCGGACCTTACATGACAGTTTCCGCTGTATGGACCATCGCTGATATCTTTAACGGTCTCATGGCGATTCCGAATATGATCGCTCTGATCGCTCTCAACGGTGTGGTCGTCAAGGAGACGAAAGACTACTTTAACCGCCATAAGAACGGGCGTTTGGGGTAAGTAAGAACATCTCGAAAAACGTGATGATAAGATGATTCGGGATGAGCATCCCGGTGTGGAAAATAGAATCGAAAAACGGAAAATCAGGGATCGCCCGAGACGAAGGAATTCGTTTCGGGCGGTTTTTGTGTTAGGAAAATTGGCGGGAAATAATACATTAAAGCTTCATGTATTTCTTTTTTCTTATATCGCAGATGTATCATAATTCTATATTGGTATTCAATAAGTGAGAGTTGTCAATGCTTGAAAAATGAAGTAAAATTGTTTGCATCACAAAGAGGGGAGTATTCAATGAATTTGAATACTCCCCCTCTTTTGCCGCATTAACTTTAGCAAGCCTGTTTCAATCCGCGAAAATATTTCGACATAATTGACGTTATAGAGTCTATCAGAATGATGCAACAGGTAGATAATGTATGACTTTTAATATGTATGTCTGAAAAAAGAATTGATATTTCGATGAATGAACGATATGATGTACTTATAAAAAATATTTATAACAAGGGATTTGACGTATCCCTTTGCTTCGATCATGAGAACGGTATCTGAGCTGATGAAGACTTGAGACCTGAATTAACAGAGGGAATTATGGACAAAGAGGCACAACGTGAAGCGTATGTAGCGCACATTAACGAAAATGGAGAGGAGCAGTCTGTAAGGGATCATCTGTACGGAACCGCCAAAAGAGCCGCGGCATTTGCAGCAGTGTTTCAAGGTGAAAAGCATGCGGAAGTGATCGGGCTGATGCATGATATCGGAAAATACAGCGAAGGTTTTCAGAACCGCATCCGCAATCAGGGAAAGATTGTAGATCATTCTACGGCAGGAGCGGTGGAGCGGATTGAAAAAAAAGATCTCGTCGGAGCTCTGTGTATCGCAGGGCATCACGGTGGGTTACCGAACTGCGGAACATTTTCGGATTCCGGTGATGAGGCTACACTGCATGGACGAATCAAGCGCAAGGCGGCAGGAAAGCTGGGCGACTATTCTGAATTTCATAAAGATATTTCAGCAGAAGATTTATCTGAAGCGCAAATGGGGCTTTTTTCTGCGGATAAGGAAGGATTCCTTAGAGCCTATTTTTATACGAAATTTTTATTTTCTGCGCTGACAGATGCTGATTTTCTGGATACTGAAGCTTTTATGGGTGGACGAGAGCGAAATTATTTTTATGAGGATATAGCGAACCTGTCAGAGAAACTGGATCGTTATACGGAAAAATGGGGCGAACCGAAGACAGAGCTGAATCGTATCCGATGTGAGATTTTAGAAGCGTGCCGTATTCGGGGAACAGATCCGCGAGGTCTTTTTTCTCTTACCGTACCTACTGGAGGCGGAAAAACGACGGCATCATTAGCCTTTGCGCTGAAACATGCGAAAGAACATTCTATGGAACGAATTATCTATGTAATTCCTTACACCAGTATTATCGAGCAGAATGTAGAAGTTTTTCAAGACATTCTGGGCAGCGAGAATGTACTCGCTCACTATGGAGATGTCTCTTATGACGATCAGGATGGGGCATCGCAAAAAAAGCTGGCAGCAGAGAACTGGGATGCTCCGGTGATCGTGACTACATCTGTACAATTTTTTGAATCGCTTTTTTCCAATAAGCCGTCAAAATGCAGGAAACTACATAATATAGCCAATAGCGTTATTATTTTTGACGAATATCAGATGATTCCGGTAAAACATATGTTTTTATGTACAGAAGCGATTTATCGTCTGATCCAGTCGTATCGCTGCACTGCGCTGCTCTGTACTGCGACGCAGCCGGGAACGAAACGTTTTTTTCACGAGATGACATGTCGTGAGATTATCGAAGATACAGAAAAGTTGTTCGAGCAGCTTAAAAGAGTCTCCTATCACGAAATCGGACGCATAGAGGAAGAAGAGCTCGATGTACGGCTGAATAAACACAGGCAAGTTCTCTGTATCGTAAATACAAGAAAAAAAGCGCAGCGGATTTATGAGGGTATGGAAGAAGATGGAAATTATCATCTGTCTACCCTGATGGTTCCGAGACATCGAAGCGAAGTTCTGGAAAAAGTGCGAAATCGTCTGAAAAATGGTCTGACTTGCAGAGTTATATCTACGAGCCTGATCGAGGCAGGTGTTGATGTGGATTTTCCGATACTCTATAGGGAAGAAAGCGGACTGGATTCCATCGTTCAGGCGGCAGGACGCTGTAATCGTGAAGGCAGAGCATCTGCGGAAGAGAGTTGTGTATATGTTTTCCGTCTGGGGGAATCGCAATGGAATATTCAGCGGATCAATCGAGATGCGATGCGGGAAGTTCTGAGTCTGGGATATCAGATCGGGCTTCCAGATACGACGAAACGGTATTTTGAAGCTTTGTTTGACAGCAAGGGAGACCAAGCTCTGGATGGGGATGATATTCTGAAAATGATCTGCGAAGGAGGAAAGACGGGACCTCTGCCATTTAGAGAAGTCGCAGAGCGGTTTAAAATGATCGATCAGGATACTCGGACAATCTATGTTCCGTTTGATTCTCACGGAGAGGAGCTGTGTCGCAGGTTGTCGGAAGGAGAGCGAACTCGGATGCTGTTTCGCGAACTGGGGCAGTATAGCGTTAATCTGTATCCACGCGATTACGCTCTGCTGGAGACACAGGGAATTCTTTTGGAGTACGACGAAGATGCGGCAGTACTGAGTGATCTGTCGTATTATTCAAAGGATACCGGACTTTTGCTCATGGATGCAGAAGAAGGACAGGGCTTTTTTATATAATTCAAAGAGTTCTCGGAGAATAGTGAGGAAAAAATATCGTGATAAAGTGATACTGGGAGATGAAAACGATTAACTGATAACAAAGTGATTTTTGCAGGTAAGTCACTTTTTATAGTCTGATAAAATGGAGAAAGGAGATATCGCTTATGAGCATACGTATGGAGGTGTGGGGAGAAAACGCGTGTTTTACACGTCCGGAGATGAAGACGGAAAGAGTGACTTATGATGTGATGACTCCTTCCGCAGCGAGGGGGATTCTGGAAGCCGTTTACTGGCATCCGGGAATGCGATGGCACATCGATAAAATTCATGTTTTGAGCCCGATCCGTTTTGTGAATCTCCGGCGGAATGAAGTTAAGTCGAAGGTGCAGTCACAGAATGCTCTGACTGTAATGAATGGCGGACGGAAGGAGCTATATCTCAGTACATCTGAAGATATTCAGCAAAGAGCATCTGTAATTCTTCAGGATGTGCACTATATTATCGAGGCGCATTTTACTCTTACAGAGAGGGCGGTACCAGGGGATAATGCCGGAAAATTTCAGAGCATCATCAAACGTCGTCTTGAGAAAGGGCAGTGCTATCATCAGCCATATTTCGGGACCAGAGAATTTCCGGCGCGGTTTCGCCTGTATGAACCGCCGACGATCCCGGCTGAGCCGAGCCTGATTGGAGAGTCTGATCTGGGCTATATGCTGTATGATATGGATTATTCGGATCCAGGAAATATTGTTCCTATGTTTTTTCGGGCGGTTCTGCGCGACGGAACATTGGATCTGACAGATTGTGAGGTGAAAAAATGATTTTATCATCTCTTGTAGATCTCTATGAGGTCTTAGCGCAAAAGGGGGAAATTCCCAAAAACGGATGGAGCAAAGTGAAACTTTCTTTCGCTCTCAGTCTGAACCTGCAGGGAGAATTAATCGGTATCATAGATCTGCGAAAGGAAGTGGAGAGAGGAAAGAAAAAGGTGATTGTACCGGGGGAACGAAGTATGCCGTCGCCTGTCAAACGATCTTCTGGCGTAGCAGCAAATTTTCTCTGGGACAATTCCTCTTATATACTGGGAGCAGACGAAAAGGGCAGTCCGGATAAAGCAGAAAAGAAATTCAAAGCTTTTGCGGAGAAATTTCGGGAAGTGACGAACGGAAAACAGGATGAGATGATTCTTGCGATATCGAGGTTTCTGGAAAATTGGGAACCGGAAAAAACACCGGATCATCCGTTGATCCAAGAGTACTGGAAAGAAATTTCCACTGGGGCGAATCTGACATTCCGGGTAGATGGAAAATTTGCAGATGAGAACCCCGACATTATTCGGGCCTGGGATGAATATCTGAATCAGAGTGGATCGGAAGAAAAAGGGTTCTGTCTGGCTACGGGAAGGTATGATTCTGTCGCCCGCCTCCATCCGTCGGTTAAAGGCGTTCAGGGAGCTCAGTCCAGCGGCGCAGCGCTGGTGTCATTTAATGCTCCTTCTTACTGTTCCTATGGAAAGGAGCAGGGGGCTAACTCACCTGTCGGTGAGTATGCGGCGTTCGCCTATACCAGCGCATTGAACTACTTACTGTCCGGCTACAATAACAAAGTATTACTGGGAGATACAACGATTGTCTACTGGGCGAAAAAAGCTGAAGCGGCGTATCAGGATCTTTTTGGAAGTTTGTTCGGGATGTCTTCCGATCACATGGATCAGACACAACTGAACAGTATCATGAATAAAATTGCGGACGGCCAGACTGTGATATGGGACGATGTAGAGATCTATCCGAAAGATGAATTTTATATTCTGGGACTTTCTCCGAATGCAGCCCGCCTTTCGGTACGTTTTTTCTTACGGACAACCTTTGGCGGCATGGCACAGAATCTCAGCCGGCATTATGAGAATATTCGTGTCTCACATGGTCCAAAGAATAAGGATTATCTGTCGCTGTGGAATTTGCTGTCTGAGACCGTAAATCAGAAGTCAAAGGATAAGACACCATCGCCTCAGTTAGCCGGGAATTTGGCACGGGCAGTTTTAGAAGGAGGTTTTTATCCGGAAACTCTATATACCGGTGTTCAGCTGCGGATTCGCGCAGAACGTATCGTGAATTACGGAAGGGCTGCTGTGATCAAGGCATATTTGACGAGGAACGGCAGAGATATTAATAAGGAGGTATTGACTGTGAGTTTAAATGAAGACAGCAATTATGAGCCGTACGTTTTGGGCAGATTATTTTCAATCTTGGAAGGACTGCAGAACGCAGCTAATCCGGGAATCAATGCAACGATTCGTGATAAATATTTCAATTCAGCCTGTGCGATGCCATCTGTAATTTTTCCGATACTGTTGAAATTGTCAAATAGTCATTTGAGAAAATTATATGCACCGTCCAGGATCTATTATGATAAATTGATTCAGGGCGTTATGAGCAAATTAGGGACATCATTTCCGCAGCGCCTCAATTTGCAGGAACAGGGAGTATTTCAGTTAGGTTACTATCATCAGACAGAAAAACGATTTGAGAAAAAGAACAAAGATGTGACAGAAACGAGTGAGGAGGAAATTTAAGATGGCAGAACCGATTAAAAACAGATATGATTTTGTGATTCTTTTCGATGTGGAAAATGGCAATCCAAACGGTGATCCGGACTCAGGAAATATGCCCCGAATCGATCCGGAGACGAATCTGGGAATTGTAACTGATGTATGCATCAAGCGTAAGATAAGAAATTATGTAGAGATGCTGAAGGACGGTGAAGCGGGATACAAAATTTATATCAAAGACGGTGTTCCTCTCAATACCAGCGATCAGGAAGCATATAAGGCGTTGGATCCCGAAAAAATGAAGGAATGAAAACCCTGAAGAAAAAAGATCCGGAGATCGATAGAAAAGTCAGAGACTTTATGTGTCAGAACTTCTTTGATATCCGAACTTTCGGCGCGGTTATGACGACTTTTGTAAAAGATGCCTTAAACTGCGGACAGGTCAGAGGACCGGTACAGCTGGGATTTGCACGCAGTATTGATCCGATTATGCCGCAGGAAGTGACGATTACCCGCGTGGCAATCACCACAGAAAAAGACGCGGAACGCAAAGGCACAGAGATGGGCAGAAAATATATCGTACCATATGGTCTATACCGTATGGAGGGGTATATTTCAGCCAATTTAGCACGCAAAACCACGGGTTTTTCTGAAGAAGATCTGAACCTTTTATGGGATGCGATTATCAACATGTTTGAACATGACCATTCTGCAGCGAGAGGGAAAATGGCGGTTCGCCGTCTGATCGTTTTTCAGCACGATTCGGAATTGGGGAATGCTCCATCTTATAAACTATTTGAACGCGTTCATGTAAAACACAGGACAGAAAATAGCGTTTCCCGTTCGTTTGCAGACTATGAAGTGACCGTTGATACAACCGAACTGCCGCAGGGAGTTACCTGTATTTCTATGGTCGAATGAAGGAACAGGATTATTTGATGCTCTCGGGCATACAGCACTTTATTTTTTGCCGCAGACAGTGGGCTCTGATACATATTGAACAGCAGTGGGCGGAAAATGAACAGACTATCGACGGAAGGCTGATGCATCGGAGGGCTCATGACGAGGAATCTGTGGAGAAACGGGGAGATCAGATTATCACCCGCGGAATGCGAGTGGTATCGCATCGTCTGGGAGTCAGTGGGATCTGTGATGTAGTGGAATTTCACAAAAGTGAAGATGGGATTGCGATTCAAAGCTGGCCGGGATATTGGAAGCCTTACCCGATAGAATATAAGAAAGGAACTCCGAAAGATCACGATGCAGATGAGCTGCAGCTCTGTCTGCAGGCGATTTGTCTGGAAGAGATGTTATGCTGTGATATCGAAGAAGGCAGTTTATATTATGGGGAAACGAGAAGGCGGAAGAAGGTTGTATTCTCGGAAGATATGAGGTGGCGAGCAGAAAATATTCTGGGAGAGATGCACAATCTGTACAGAAGAGGATGGACTCCTAAGGGGAAATTTTCCAAAGGTTGTAATGCATGTTCGCTGAAAGAAATCTGCCTTCCTAAATTATCTCGGTCGGTAAAAGTGAGTACATATTTGGATCGATCTTTGAAAGGAGATGAAGAATGCGAAAACTCCTGAATACGCTGTTTGTCACCTCAGAGGATTCTTATCTGACACTGGACGGTGAAAATGTCGTAGTGAATCGCGAAGATAAAAAGATCGGACGATTTCCGCTTCATATGCTGGAAGGCATCATTACTTTTTCTTATAAAGGTGCGAGTCCTGCGCTTATGGGCGCTTGTGCGAAACGAAATATAAATTTCTGTCTGATGACACCAAGAGGACGTTTTTTAGCCCGGATCTGCGGGACAGGTTATGGGAATGTTCTGCTTCGGAAGGAACAGTTTCGAAGATCGGATGATGAGGAGCGCAGTTGCCTGATTGCCAGAAATTTTATTGTGGGAAAAGTTTTTAACAGCCGTTGGTCCATTGAACGAACTGTTCGCGATCATGCGATGAGGGTGGATACAGAAAAGCTGAAAAAAGTATCCGGAAATCTAAAGGATGCTCTGACGCAAATTCGTGGGGAGACCGACCTGTATACGCTAAGGGGATTGGAAGGAGAGACGGCAAAACTGTATTTTTCGGTATTAGATGAGCTGATTCTCAATCAAAAAGAAGATTTTTTCTTTACAGAGCGGAGCCGACGGCCACCATTGGATCGGCTCAACGCGCTTCTTTCCTTTGCGTATACTCTGTTGGCCAATGACTGCGCCGCAGCGCTGGAAAGTGTCGGTTTGGATTCTTATGTGGGGTTTCTGCACCGGGATCGGCCGGGGCGAAAATCTCTGGCTCTCGACCTTATGGAAGAACTGAGATCAGTTATGGCTGATCGTTTTGTCATTACTCTGATCAACAACCGGATGATAAAAGCAGAGCATTTTGAAGTACAGGAAAATGGGGCGGTATTATTGACAGAAAATGGTCGAAGGATTTTTCTGACGGAGTATCAAAAAAAGAAAAAAGAAAAACTCACCCATCCATATTTGGGTGAAAAGATGGTTTGGGGTCTGATTCCTTATGTGCAGTCTCTGTTGTTATCGCGATATCTCAGAGAGGATCTGGACGAATACCCTGTATTTCTGTGGAAGTAAGGAGATGGGCAGGAAAAATGTTGGTTTTAATTACTTATGATGTGAATACATCGGATGTAGAAGGAAGGAAACGTCTTCGGAAAGTCGCGAAACAATGTCAGAACTACGGACAGCGAGTGCAAAATTCTGTTTTCGAATGTCTGATAGATACAGCACAATTAAAACTGCTTCGCACCAGTCTGATTGATATTATTGATGCGGAAAAAGACAGTCTGAGATTTTATTTTCTCGGAACAAAATACCAAACAAAGATCGAGCATGTAGGTGCAAAAGAGTCCTATGAACCGGAAGGTGTTCTGATATTGTAAGAGGCAGTGGAGCTCTGGTGCGAAGAGTAAGCTCTCATAGAGCTTCACCATCTTTCGCACCTAAAATGATGTTAGAAATATGAAGAAAATGAGTGCAACAAAACGGACTTTGTGCTCAGTAAACAAACTTATATCAGAAAGATATATGCTTTGGGCAAAAATGTAAAGTTAAAAAAAGATAAATTTGTCATTTTTGCTGTCGCCCTCCGTGAGGAGGGCGTGGATTGAAATGGAACCATACTGTGCTTTCGCCCGATCCAAAGCTGTCGCCCTCCGTGAGGAGGGCGTGGATTGAAATAAATGCGAATCTTTCAGATTTGAAAATCGGAAGCGTCGCCCTCCGTGAGGAGGGCGTGGATTGAAATTTACGGATGGAAGTATCAAGGAGGTAATCGGAGAAGTCGCCCTCCGTGAGGAGGGCGTGGATTGAAATAGGGGGAAGTTGGGCCTGTCGGCCCACAGGGTCCACGTCGCCCTCCGTGAGGAGGGCGTGGATTGAAATCGGATTGATTAGATTATACAGTTTGTCCTGATTAGTCGCCCTCCGTGAGGAGGGCGTGGATTGAAATGCGCCGGGGTTGTCGTTGCCGTAACCTTCCAAAAGGTCGCCCTCCGCGAGGAGGGCGTAGATTGAAATAATCTGACAAAACGGCAGCTTATTTGTTTTGACACAACTTATGGCGAAAAATATTGAATAGACAAGATAAAATTGAGAACATATAGACACTTTTATAGGAATGGTAATTAAATAGTGGAGTTGGATTTGACGGTAAGGTTTCGACTAATTTTATTAGGCATTGAAATAATCATGTTATCGGTTGAAAATGCAGCAATTATGGAGATTGAATAATTATTTTCTGAATTAGTACATAATCTTAATTAATTTAAAAAACTTGATGTTTTCTCTGTATAGGGTTATAATAAAAAACATATATAATTGATTTTATTTAATAAACTCATTACTGACTTGAGAATCGTATGATTTGTATAGCATTTGGGCGTTTATGTTGATCCGATGTTTTCAGTTTTATTTGAAATAGTGTAGAATCTAATGATAGTTTCAGAGATCGTTTCCGTGCAAAGAGTACGGATCTTTAGAACGGTATCTAAAAGTATGTATCCTGACCTGTTCCGCCCGTTAATTTTACAGTGAGAATTCCAAATTATTTATCTGCGGCATATAAACTAAGAAAAAAATCATAAAATCTCCTTCATCTCCTCAAATTTCTTTTATCCTCCACTCATCTTTATCGTCTAAATTAGACAGTAGTTCGGGAGGGGGTCCGGGGTGAAATTGTAACATCGTGTCAGAATATCACGAACGATTTCACCTTGCGGAATTCCGGACGATGTAGAAAGATAGAATGGGTAGTGGAGAAAGGATTTGATTTTAATATGACATATGAAGAATTTTACGGGGCTGATTACCGAAGGCTGAAGGCTGCGGAGGCCCATCTGACACAGAGTATTTTAAAATATCAGTGTTTTTTAGAGGAGCAGAATGACTATCCTGTGATCGAGTTCTGCAGATCCAGAATTAAATCGCCGGAGAGCATGGCGGCGAAATTGAGGAAACGGGGATTTCCGGTGACTCCGGAAGCGGCGCTGACAAAAGTCAACGACGCGCTGGGAGTACAGATTGTGTGCGCTTTTTTCGATGATATCTATCGAACAGCGTCCTGGCTGAGGCATCATCCGGATTTTCACGTGCTGCAGATAAAAGACTATATCGCACATCCGAAGAGTAGCGGCTACCGCAGCTATCATGTGATTTTGGAAATTCTCAGCGGAGAAGGAAAGGGAATGAAAGCAGAAGTGCAGATCCGGACAGTAGCTTTGGATTTCTGGGCGGATCTGGAACATCAGCTGCAGTATAAAAGGCAGAACGGCGCCGGTAAACCGCCGGCAGCGGCTTTGAAACAGTGCGCGGAAGATCTGATTTCAGCAGATCTGTCGGTACAGTCGATACGAAACCGGATTATCAGAGATTTTAAAACCGGACCGCGGGGGCGCGCTGTGTATCCGTCAATGCGATAAAAAATTTTTAGAAAGGCAGATTTCTCCGGAGACGGTGAGTCTGCCTTTTTCGGCGTTTTTCTTCTTAACGGTTTGCGTATATTGTTGCAAATGCACTTTACAGATGAGAGCGGATCATATATTATATTTTAAGAAAAACACTATATATAGTTGGTGCATGGAATATATATAACAATATACCGAGGTGCCGCCCTTTTACAGGGATGCGGCGCTGCGGAAAATTCTAAACGAATATCGCAGCGGCTTTTTCCCGGGGAGCAGAGGGCGATATTGTTACAGGGTAAGAAAGTTTAAGAAGGGAAGCGGAAAAAGATGGGTCAGATCAGACAGATAATTAAGAGAGACGGACGTCATGTCCCGTTTGATCAAACGAAGATTACGAATGCGATTTACGCGGCGGCTACCGTACTTGGAGGTCAGGACAGAAGCACGGCGGAGCAGCTTTCAGCGGATATCGTGGCTTATCTGACAGATGAGCAGCAGATTGCGGAACCTACCGTGGAACAAGTGCAGGATGCGGTGGAAAAGATTCTCATCGAAAAAGGTCACGCCCGTACGGCGAAAGAATATATTCTCTACCGCGCGGAGCGGACCCGCATCCGAAATATGAATACGAAACTGATGAAAATTTACGAGGATCTCACTTTCCGCGATGCGGCAGAGAACGATATCAAGCGCGAAAATGCCAATATCGACGGGGATACGGCCATGGGGACTATGCTGAAGTACGGATCGGAAGGGGCGAAGCAGTTCTATGAGATGTACGTTCTCGATCCGAAGCATGCGGAGGCGCATATCACTGGAGACATTCACATCCACGATCTGGATTTTCTCACGCTGACGACGACCTGCTGCCAGATCGACCTGAAAAAACTGTTTGAGGGCGGATTTTCCACCGGGCACGGGTTCATCAGGGAACCGAAGCATATTCAGACCTATTCGGCGCTGGCCTGCATTGCCATTCAGAGTAATCAGAACGATCAGCACGGCGGGCAGAGTATTCCCGATTTCGATTACGCTATGGCGCCGGGAGTGCGCAAGACGTACCGCAGTCTCTATATTCAGAATCTGGGAAAGATGATCAATCTCTTAAAGGACATCGAAGACGGAGAAGAGATCGCCGGCTCTGTTTTGAAACAGATCGAAAAGGAGAAGGGGGCAGTTCCTTCCATGGCCGACGAATCGGATTACATCGCTGTGGAAAGGGAATATCTCAAGGAATATCTGAAAGAGGACGAGATCGAAAAAGTCCAGCGCTATGCGAAAAAATATGCGGATAAGGAGATCGAGAGATCGACGTATCAGGCGATGGAGGCGTTGGTTCATAACCTGAATACCATGCATTCAAGAGCGGGAGCGCAGATTCCTTTTTCTTCTATTAATTACGGTACAGATACTTCTCCGGAAGGCCGTCTTGTGATGGAATGTGTGCTGAAGGCTACGGAGGCCGGGCTGGGCGGTGGAGAGACACCGATCTTCCCGATTCATATTTTTAAAGTAAAAGAGGGAGTCAATTACAATCCGGAAGATCCGAATTACGATCTGTTCCGTCTCGCCTGCAGGGTTTCGGCGAAGCGTCTTTTCCCGAATTTTTCCTTTATAGACGCTCCGTTTAATCTGCAGTATTACGATCCGAAAGACCATAATACAGAAGTGGCGTACATGGGCTGCAGAACCCGGGTCGTGGCCAATAATTACGATCCAGGACGTCAGACGACGTCGGGAAGAGGAAATCTCAGTTTCACTTCTGTAAATCTGCCGAGAATCGCTATCAAAGCCAAGGGAGATCTGGATATTTTCTTTGAGGATCTTGACCGTAAAATCTCTCTCGTCGTCGATCAGCTGTTAGATCGATTTAAGATTCAGGCGGCCAAAAAGGTAAAGAATTATCCGTTTCTGATGGGTCAGGGGATCTGGCTGGATTCTGAGAAACTGGGGCCGAACGACGAGGTGGGGGAAGTGCTGAAACACGGTACGCTGACGATCGGCTTTATCGGTCTGGCCGAATGTCTGAAAGCTCTGATCGGAACGCATCACGGGGAATCCGAGGAAGCACAGAATCTGGGACTGGATATCATCGGATATATGAGAAAGCGGGTAGACGACGCCTGTAAGAAAACAGGACTGAATTTCTCTCTGATCGCTACGCCTGCCGAGGGGCTTTCCGGTCGTTTTGTAAAAATCGACCGGGAAAAATACGGTGAAATACCGGGAGTTACAGATCGGGAATATTATACCAATTCTTTTCATATTCCTGTGTATTATAACATCAGCGCATTCGATAAAATCAAGCTGGAAGCGCCGTATCACGCGCTGACCAACGGCGGCCATATTTCATACATCGAACTGGACGGAGATCCGCTGAAAAATCTGGATGCATTCGAAGCTGTGGTGCGGTGTATGAAGGAAAGCGGCATCGGTTACGGTTCCATCAATCATCCGGTGGACCGCGATCCTGTCTGCGGTTTTACAGGAATCATCGACAACGAGTGCCCGCACTGCCATCGGACCGAAGAAGACGGTCAGGGCGATTTCGAGAGAATCCGCCGCATCACCGGGTATCTGGTGGGTACGGTAGACCGCTTCAATAACGCGAAGCGTGCAGAAGTGGAAGATCGTGTGAAACACTCTGTCATGCGTTCTCAGAATTAGATTTATGTGACTGGGCTGACGCTGTCGGGAGAGGATGTCAGCAAACTGACGGAAAATGATACGTCGGCAGCGGAGAAACAGAAAGAGAAAATAGGATTCAGCGTCGGGATTCTCCTGCGCTGTAGCGAACCCTCCGCGGTTTCTGAAAGAGCAGATAGATCTCCATTGCCCCGATTGGAGACGCGGAGGAAGAAGACGGGCGTCGCTTATTTGAAAAGCGCCGCCCGTCTTTGCGTGTGTGGACATATCTGTATTCTGCGGCGAAAGAACCGGAGGGATGCGGAAAAGTGACAGGGGATTGCCTTATTGCCGGAAGAAAAAACGAAGACGAAGCTGCATCCGGATATGATAAGATAAAAGAAAAACGGCGGGAACAGTCACGGAAAAGCCGGTGTTTTTTCCATAAAAAAAGGTGGCAGAAAGGCGGAAGAAAATGAAGGTCAGAAAAATTTACGCGGTGTATTTTAGTGCGACGGGAACGACGGAGAAAACGGTGTGTCGCGCGTCGCAGGCGGCGGTTCGGACCGTTTTTTCGCCGTCTGGGGATTTTGACAGGAACGAAGCATACAAAAAAGCCGCCGACACGGAAAGACCGTGCCCGTGTTCACAGAAGACAACCGGCGGAGTTCAGAATGGGAAAAATAGTTTCGAAAACTCGCCTGCAGCGCCGGTAAAAATCTGTTTTAACTCTCCGGATTTTCGGCGGAGAAATCTGTCTTTCAAACGGGGAGATCTCGTTTTTTTCGGCGTTCCTGTCTATGCGGGCAGGGTGCCCAACCTTCTGTTGCCGTATCTCAGAGAATTCATCAGCGGAGGCGGAGCCGCCGCTGTACCCATCGTATCGTACGGGAATCGAAATTTTGACGATGCACTGAAAGAACTGGCGCAGCTTTTAGAGAGAGCCGGCTTTTTTACAGCGGCGGGAGGCGCTTTTGTCGGAGAACATGCCTTTTCGGAAATTCTGGGAGCGGGCCGGCCGGATGCGGAGGATCTGGATCTGGCCGACCGGCTGGGGATTGCCGCTGTGAAAAAGGTCTCATCGGAAAACTGGCCGCGGCAGCCTCATGTCCCTGTGAAAGTACCGGGAGAGGAACCTCTCCGTCCGTATTATGTGCCGAGAGACCGGAGGGGAAATCATATAAATATCCTGAAAGTAAAGCCGAAGACGGATCGGAACCGGTGTACCGGCTGCGGACTGTGCGCGTCGCTCTGTCCGCTGAGTTCCATCGATTCGGGGGAACCTTCTCTTATAACAGGGATCTGCATGAAATGCGGCGCCTGTATTAAAAAGTGCCCGAAACGGGCGAAATTTATCGACGATCCCGGATACCTCTATCATAGAACAGAGTTGGAAGAAGTCTATGCGAGAAGAAGCGGCAGCCGGATTTATATTTAAATCTTCGGCAGCTTCCAACCGGGAAGAGTCTCCGACAGCGTTGCTCTGTTTTATGGTGCAGAAGCGTTTTTTTTCTTCCGGAAGCGCAGATAATAGAGAAGCCCTGCCAGATCTGCGAGAAACCAGCCGATAGGGACAGAAGCCCAGATGCCTGTGACACCGACAGACGGCACCGCTGACAGAGTGTAGGCGAGAACGACTCTCGTGCCCAGTGAGATGACAGTCAGGATCAGCGACATGGAGGGCTTTTCCACAGCGCGGTAAAAACCGTACCACAGGAAAAGAATTCCGATGAGCAGATAGAATGCCCCTTCGATGCGAAGATAAGAGACGCCGGCGGCGATAATTTCAGTCTCTGTCTGCTGAACAAAGAGTCCCATCAGAGGTGCGGCAAAGAGGAATACCAGGGCGCTGACCAGCAGGCTGAAGAGCGCGGTGACCGTAACCGCGCTGCGGATACCTTTTCTGATCCGGTCCTCTTTTTTCGCTCCGTAATTCTGAGCGGCAAATGTGGAGAAGGCGTTGCCGAAATCCTGCACCGGCATATAGGCGAAGGAATCGATTTTTACCGCGGCGGCGAAAGCCGCCATGACGACGGGACCGAAACTGTTGACGATTCCCTGAACCATCAGAATGCCGAGGTTCATCACAGACTGCTGCAGGCAGGTGAGTACGGAGAAACCGGAGATCTCAGCGGCTACGGACCGCTGCCATCTCATCTGTTTTCGGGAAGGCATGAGCTCCGGAAAACGTTTCAGAGCGTAGACTGCGATACCAGCAGCCGAGACGATCTGTGCCAGTACAGTAGCTGCCGCCGCTCCTCTGACGCCGAAAGGCAGAAAGACGACAAAGAGGATATCCAGCACCACGTTCAGAATCGATGAGACCGCCAGAAAGATCAGCGGCGATGCGGAATTGCCGATGGAACGCAGCAGCGCTGTGAAAAAATTGTATACGAAAACGGCAGGGATTCCCAGAAAAATGATTTTCAGATACTGACGCATGGGCGGCAATACCTCCGGAGGGACGTTCAGCAGATTCATGATGCAGTCGGTGCCCAGAAAGGCGAGAATTGTCAGCAGAAGCGTCAGCGCGGAAATCAGTGTAAAAGAGTGAAAGATACCTGACTTGAGTTTGTCACTGTCCTTCGCGCCGAAACTGATGGAAAAACTGACGCCGCTGCCCATACACAGGCCGATGAGCACAGAGGTGAGAAAGACCATCAGCGTGTAGGCGGAACCTACTGCCGCCAGCGCGTCGCGTCCCAGTACCCGTCCGACGATCAGCGTGTCTGCTATATTATAAAATTGCTGCAGCAGATTGCCCGCCGTCATCGGCAGAGCGAAAAGCAGCAGCGAAGATGTGATTTTTCCCTGTGTGAGATCTCGTTTCATACCTTATATACCCCAGATTTCCGGATGGATGATTTTTCTGTCTGCAATAAATCATAGCAATGCGGTTTTCTAAGATCTTATCATATCTCATCTGTCGAGAATTCGCAATGTGTCGCGGGATTTGCGTTTTATTGTCTCTTATTCTCAGGGAAAATTCTGTTAAATTTATAGAAATGATGCAAATGCAACAGAATTTTAGACGAAAAGATATATAATGATATTGAAAGAAACTATGTTAGACAATATTTTAATGAGGAACAGGATACCGCTGTATCCGCCGGGGCGGAAAGCGGCGGAGGTATCGTCGTGATACCCGTTGTCCGGAATTTCGGCGGCAGGCCGCAGTCTGGTGTGTTATCCGGAAATGGGACTTTCCGCGGGAAGGGGCAGGCAGTCCCGGATTTTAACAGTATAGATTTTGTGAAACCGCAGATCTGCGGATTTTGCGGTATTTCACGGGAAGATAAGCGGGCCGGGGCTTCAGGAGCTTTTTCGGCCGGAGGGATTTTGCGGAAGCCGTCCGGCAGAGGCACAGGAGCGGTAAAACGGCCGGAGAAGAAAGGAGTATAGTCTTATGGATTACAAGAAGCTGAATGACAGTCTGTATTGGACAGGGGTTCTGGACAAAGATCTCCGCGTATTCGACATTATCATGTACACGGAATTCGGTACGACGTACAATTCCTATGTTTTAAAGGGAAGTGAGAAGACCGCCCTGTTTGAGAGCGCGAAGGCGAAATTCTTCGACGATTATCTGGAGACATTAACCCAGATTACGCCGATCGAGGATATCGAATATATCATCGTGGATCACACGGAGCCGGATCATGCGGGCAGCGTGGAGAAACTGCTGGAAATCAATCCAACGATCAAAGTTGTGGGTTCCGCTACGGCGATCACCTTCCTTCAGCATATCGTCAACAGAGATTTCTATTCTGTAGTGGTGGATGATGGAGATACTCTCAGTCTGGGTGATAAGACGATCCGTTTTTACTCAGTGCCGAGTCTTCACTGGCCGGATACGATCTACTCCTATATCGAGGAGGACGGCGTTCTCGTGACCTGCGATTCCTTCGGTTCCCACTATGCTCATGACGGAATTCTCCGGAGTACGGTTACCGATTACGAAGGGTATATGAGAGCGACAAAATATTATTTTGACAACATTCTCGGCCCGTTTAAACAGCCTCATATGGCAAACGCGCTGAAGCTGGTGAGAGAAGAACTGAAGCCTGTGATGATTTGTCCGGGACATGGTCCTGTGCTGGACAGTGATCTGGAAGATCTCTATGAGAAGTATGAGGAATGGTGCGGACAGCCGGCGGAAAATCAGCCGAAGAAAGTAGTGATTCCTTATGTCAGCGCTTATGGATATACGGCACAGTTAGCGGAAAAGATCGCCGAAGGCGTGAGATCTGCCGGGGATTTTGAAGTGAAGCTGTACGATATGGTGACCGCTTCGAAAGATGAGGTTCTCGGAGAAATTGCCGGAGCGGACGGAATCCTCTTCGGGACACCGACGATCCTTCAGGAAGCGCTCAATCCGATCTGGGATCTGACCATCAACATGTATCCTCCGGTGCATAACGGAAAATATGCGGCGGCTTTCGGAAGCTACGGCTGGAGCGGCGAAGCGGTGCCTCATCTCACCGAACGTCTGAAGCAGCTGGGTCTGAAAGTGATGGAAGGTCTGAGAGTGAGACTCAAGCCCGATGAAAGAGATCTGATCGACGCTTACGATTTCGGCTGCGGCTTCGGTTACTTTATGCAGGAAAAAGAACCTCTCAAAGCCATCGAAGGCACAGGATTCGTGAAGTGCATGGTCTGCGGCGCCGTTTTCGACGCATCTGTCACTATCTGCCCGACCTGCGGCGTAGGGGCGGAAAACTTTGTGCCGGTACAGGTCAATGACGTAACATACAGCAACGACACCGAAAACCGTTATGTCATTCTCGGTGCGGGTACCGCGGCGCTCAGTGCGGCCACCGCCATCAGAGAAAGAGACGCTTCCGGTTCGATCCTCATGATTTCCGAAGAAGCGGAGCTGCCGTATAACCGTCCGATGCTGACGAAAAATATGTTTGCGGGTCCGGAGCCGAAAGTCTTCACGATTCACGATAAAGCCTGGTACGAGGAACAGCGGATCGAGCTGATATTCGGAAAGAAGATCGTATCTCTGGATCCTTCCGCGAAGAAGGTCGTCATGGAGGACGGTCAGGTTTATGAATATGACAAGTGCATCTATGCTCTCGGTTCTCATTTCTTCGTTCCTCCGTTTGAAGGACATCAGGATGAGAGAGTGACGACGATTCGCACTCTAACGGACATCGCCAAGGCGGCGGAATTCCTGAAAGACGGTAAGCAGGCTGTGGTCATCGGCGGCGGTGTCGTCGGTCTGGAAGCAGCCTGGGAACTGAAAAAATATCAGTGTGACGTAACGATTCTCGAGGCGATGCCGTCACTGATGTCAAATAAACTGGATTCCTCCGCATCTCATATGCTTCAGGAGATCTTTGAGGCAAACGGCATCCGCATTCTGGCGGGCGCTTCTACAAAGAAGTTTGAAGACAGAAAGATCTATCTTGAAGACGGTACTGTGATTCCGGCGGATCTGGTGGTAGTATCCTGCGGCGTTCGCGCCAACAGCGCGATTGCAGCGGATGCGGGAGTGGAAATCGGCAGAGCGATTCTCGTCAACGACAGGATGGAGACGAATATTCCGGATCTGTATGCGGCGGGCGATTGTGTGGAATTTGAAGGCATGAACTATGCGCTGTGGCCGGAAGCGACAGATCAGGGAGAGACCGCAGGTGCGAATGCCTGCGGCGACGAAGCGCACTACCAGTCTCAGATCTTCGGCATGACGATGCATGTGGCGAATACAGAACTCTACGCCATCGGAAAAACGGCGGGTGCAGAACCGTTCCGTACGGTGGAATTCAGGGATCCGGTGAGAAATACGCTGAAGAAGTATTTCTTCCTGAACAATATTCTCTGCGGCGTGACACTCATCGGAGATACGAGGGATATGATTAAAGTTACGGATCAGGTGAACCGAAAGACACCTTTTAACGAAATTTTCTGAGAACGGAGCGATTCTCCTTTCCCCGGTGATTAGAGCGCGGGGGGATAGCGGTGATGAAAAATCGCTTTTCAGAGCCGGCGGCGTTTTTTCTCCGCAGGCGAAATAAAAAATTGTGGCAGCGTGCCTTTAGGCCCGGCGGTTTGCAGGAAAGATGCAGTCCGGGCTTAGCCGGCGCTGTATGCATACTCTGAACAAACAGGTCTGACGGCGTTTCGCTGTAAGTGGAATGCTTGAACAGAGGCAGAAATGATACGGTGAAAAAGCGGTGAAATCTCTCGAAGAGGTTTCACCGTTTTTCGCGCATTGTTCTCAGATAAGATCTGAAAAGAGATCCGAAGAAGGGAAAAATTATTTCCCGCGGTTCCGTGATCAAATTGAATCCTGTCCGTCAGCAGGATATAATAGATTTGATGGCTGTGCAGAACAATCAAAGGGCCGAGGACTCGGATCCGGGAGAACGTCAGAGGAACAGAATCTCTGATGCGGGCAGGCAGCTTTTACGAGAGCAGCCCGGTCTGCGGAAAGGAAGAGAATGATGGGAAACGAAATTGAGCTGAAAATCGCAGGAGTCATAGATGAATCCATCGTGGACGGGCCGGGAATCCGCTATGTCGTCTTCGTACAGGGCTGTCCGCATCACTGTGAGGGCTGTCATAATCCGCAGACACATGATTTCTCAGGCGGACAGACCGCCGATATCCCGGGGATTCTCGGGGAGATCGACCGGGACCCCATGATTTCCGGCGTGACTTTCAGCGGAGGAGAACCTTTCTGCCAGGCGCGGCAGCTCTGTGCTCTGGCGGATGAAATCAAACGCAGAAAAAAGGATCTGTTGATTTATTCCGGATATACTTATGAACAGCTGACGGAAATGGCGGAGGGGGATCAGGCGGTGGCGCATCTGCTGAATACGGCAGACCGTCTGATCGACGGTCCTTTCCTCATGGAACAGAGAGATCTGGAGCTTCCTTTCCGGGGAAGCCGGAATCAGAGATACATCGATTTGGCCCGATCCCGGGCAGCGGGAGAGGTCGTGCCGGCGGATGAACAGATATAAATTCAGAGACGGCAGGCAGCTTCGCTGCGGGTACACCACGGGAACCTGTGCCGCAGCGGCGGCGGAGGCTGCAGCCGGATTTCTGCTGACGGGAAAAAAGACGCCGTCTGTTTCGATCCTTCTTCCTGCGGGTAGTACGGCGGAGCTTTCCGTGGAATTTTCCGAACTGGAATACGGGGAAGAATTCCAGTTCGCGGCAGCCGGGGCAAGTCTGCCGGCCGACGCCGAACAGAACCGGAAAATTTTTAACGGCGTTTCGCCGGCTTTCCGTTCCGCCGGGAAAATTACGGGCAGTACCGGAGCGAGATGGAATTCCAATGCGGAGAAACGTGCGATGGCGGCTGTCTGCGGCGTGAGAAAAGACGCGGGAGATGACGCGGATATCACCGACGGGATGCTGATCTGTGCCAGAGTGCGACTGACGGACCGGAATTTTTTCGCAGGAGAAGAGAGAACGTCTTTTTCGCAGGAAGAGAAAGACGGCATTTTTATCACCGGCGGTGACGGCGTCGGCCGGGTGACGAAGCCGGGATTGGATCAGCCGGTGGGAGCGGCAGCGGTCAATACCGTCCCGCGGCGCATGATATCCGACGCGGTGAAGAAGATCTGTGACAGAGAAGGTTACGACGGTATGGTTTTCGTGGAAATTTTTGTTCCCGGGGGCGCGGAGGCGGCGAAAAAGACGTTTAATCCTCTTCTGGGAATCGAGGGGGGAATCTCGATTCTGGGAACCAGCGGAATTGTGGAGCCGATGAGCGACAGCGCTGTCGTCGAAACCATCCGGGCGGAGATCCGTGTGAAAGCGCGGGAAAGAGGAAATTTTCCGGAAAAAGCAACTGAATTTCCCGTTTGTCTGGCGGCCGTACCGGGGAATTACGGGATGAAATTCGCCTGTGAAGAACTGGCAATTTCGGAAGACAGGATCGTAAAGTGCAGCAATTTTATCGGCGATATGCTGAATGCCTGCTGGGAATACCGGCTTTCCGGAATTCTTCTCATCGGCAATGCCGGCAAGCTGATCAAGCTGACCTCCGGCGTGATGAACACCCATTCTTCTCACGCAGATGCCAGAATCGAGACGGTGATCGCCTGCAGTCTGGCGGCGGGAGCGTCTTTGGATCTCCTGCGGCAGATCAGCGGATGCGTGACGACAGAAGCGGCGTTTTCTCTTTTGTATAAAGAAGGGCTTGCACAGAAAACGATGGATATCGCGGCTGAGCGTGCGGCGGCTCATATGGCGCGCCGTGTGAGAGATCAGCTGAAAACAGGAGTTATTCTCTTTTCTTCCTCCTCCGGAATCGCCTCTTTCGGAGGGGCGGCAAAGGGGCTTTTGGAAGAACTGAGAAAGCGGGAAAGGAACAGATAGAATGTCAGCAGCAATCGTACATTTTGTGGGCGCGGGAAGCGGCGCGCCGGATCTGATCACCGTCAGGGGCATGCGTTTGCTTCAGGAAGCGAAAGTCATCGTCTATGCCGGATCTCTGGTTAATCCGCAGCTGCTGCAGTACGCCCCGAAAGACTGTGAAATTCACGACAGCGCTTATCTCCACCTGGATCAGGTGATCGATATTCTCAGCCGTTCTGCGAAACGGGGACAGAATACCGTGCGCCTGCATACCGGCGACCCGTCGATTTACGGGGCCGTACGCGAGCAGATCGATCGGCTGGCGCAGTTAGGCATCGACAGCGACGTGTGTCCGGGAGTCAGCAGTTTTCAGGGCGCGGCGGCCAGTCTGAAAGCGGAATATACGCTTCCCGGAGTGTCGCAGACGGTGATTCTCACGCGCCTCGAAGGCAGGACACCGGTGCCGGATAGAGAGAATTTGCGGGAGCTTGCAGCCCATGGCGCATCGATGGCGGTATTTCTAAGCATTTCGATGGCGGATCGGCTGCAGGAAGAACTGCTGGCCTCCGGGGGTTATGATGAGGATACGCCCTGTGCGGTGGTATATAAGGCTACGTGGAAGGAAGAAAAGAAATTTGTCACGCGGCTGGGAGAGCTGGCGGAGACAGTGAAAAGTAACGATATCACGAAAACGGCGATCCTGCTGATCGGCGGTTTTCTCGGCGGAGAATACAGTCTGTCGAAGTTATACGACAGGACGTTTACCACAGAATTCAGAAAGGGACAGGAGGCATGTGTCAGACAGGAGCCCGGCAAAATAAAATAACGCCGGAAAGAAAATGCGGCGGACGCGATGTGATTTACGCTGTATCGGTGGCGTTTACCGACAGAGGCAAACTTCTGAGCCGAAAAGCTGAGGATGCCTGCCGGAGACGGGCGGACCGGGAAATTCTGTGGAGAGATCTGACGGAGATCGATGAAGAAACGTTTCGGAATGCGGACGTGATTTTCTTTTTCTGCGCCTCCGGGATCGCTGTGCGAAAAATTGCGCCGTTTCTCGCAGACAAAACATCGGATCCGGCCGTTCTGGTCATCGGAGAGGAGGGAAGCTATGTGATCTCTCTCCTGTCCGGTCATCTGGGCGGAGCAAACCGCTGGACGCGGGAGATCGCGGGTATTTTGGGCGCGCAGCCTGTCATCACCACTGCGACCGACGGAAGGAAACTGCCTTCCATCGATCTCTGGGCTTCAAAATGCGGATTGTCGATAGACGATATAAAGCTGGCGAAGCGGGTGACGGCGTATCTGCTGAAGGAGAACAGTAAATCCGGCTGTTTGGAAACTGCGGATTTTCCGTATCTTTTCGATCAGCCGGATTCCCGCTGTTCGTCCGCGGAGGCGAGTCTTCTGCCGGCTGCCGCCGGAAAGATCGCCTCTGCCTTGAGAAACGAAAGAGTCGGAGAGGAAGTCTCCTCTTCGGGTTTTCCTGACAAAGAATACGGCAGGGCGGGAGAAAGAGCGCAATACGCCATCTGCATTACAGAGAATCTTCAGCTGTTCTGCGGCGAAAATACTCTGATTCTGCGGCCGAAACGCTGCGTCCTGGGAGTCGGATGCCGCCGGGGTACAGATGCGGGAAAGATGAGAGAATTTATCTTTGAGTTCCTGAAACAGAGCGGGATCGATCCCCGGCTGGTCGAACGGATCTGTTCCATCGACCGGAAAAAAGACGAGGCTTGTATAAAAACAGCGGCGCGCGCGCTGAATGTTCCTTTTACCGTATTTTCGGCGGAGGAGCTCGCAGCTGTGCCGGGCAGTTTCAGCAGGTCGGATTTTGTAGAAGAGACCGTGGGAATCGACAATGTCTGCGAGCGGGCCGCGGTCTGCGGCGCCGGTCCGGAGAGCCGGCTGATCGTGAAAAAGACGATTGCTGACGGTATGACGGCGGCCGCTGCTCTGCGGCCGCCTCTGACGGAGGACGCTCTGATTCTGACACCGGAAGAATGGCTGAAGACAGCGTCGGGGCAGATCGAAGATATTGAAAGTTAAGCGGCAGAACGATGGAATTTACTTATGTATAGTGTATCGCTGTTTTACGATTTAGCTTTGGCGGGCATCGTCGTATTCAGGGAAAACACGCAGTAAGACGCAGTATATTATCTGACTGCGAAGAATCAAAATATGCAGAAAAATATCCGGCTGTAAGCCAGACGGAAAGACGATATTATTTTGTGGCGGACGGAACGGCGGGCGTATCCGGGACAGGGGTCTCGCAGACCGGAAAAAGTGGGATTCAGCGGCGCGCAGGCAGAACAAACGCCGGCAGATCAGATAGAACGAAAGACAGAAGAGAGATGCGTATTATGGAAAAAGAGAGAAAAGGAGAACGGGAAAAAGCGGCGGCAGGCAGAGACAGGAAAAGCCCGTACACGGCGAATGCCGCAGATTCGGAGCAAAAGGAAACGATCTTCTGCGCAGCGGCGGAAGAAAAACCGGAGACAGAAGAAACCCGTTTCTGTGCGGAGAGAACCGGAGGAACGGGATTAAAAGAAAAGACTCCGGATACGGCAAAAGGAGGAAATGCGGCGGAAGCAGCGGCTTTGTCCGAGGAACGGAAGGGCGTCGATCTGGGAACGGGAAGCACAGGCCGTCTGATGCTGCGGCTGGCCGTTCCCGCGGTTACGGCTCAGTTCGTGAGTATGCTGTATAATATCGTAGACCGCATTTATATCGGACATATTCCGGAAGCGGGGTCTGCGCCGCTGACCGGCGTGGGACTTTGTTTTCCTCTGATTACGCTGGTGATGGCATTTTCCTCTCTCGTCTGCGCAGGCGGAGCGCCGCGGGCTGCTATCCGCATGGGACAGAAAGACGACGGCGGAGCGGAGCGGATTCTTGGGAACTGTTTCAGCTGTCTGCTTCTGACCGCTGTGATCATCACGGCGGTATATGAGATGGCGGCGGAACCTCTGCTGAATCTTTTCGGCGGAAGCGAAAATACCCTCCCCTACGCGGTAAGCTATATGCGCATCTATTCTGTAGGGACGATTTTTGTCATGATTTCGCTGGGCATGAATCTGTTTCTCATGTCTCAGGGATTTTCCGGCATGAGCATGCTGACGACATTGATCGGTGCAGTGCTCAATATCCTTTTGGACCCGCTGTTTATCTTTGTCTTTGATATGGGCGTGGAAGGCGCGGCGGTGGCGACTGTCATCAGCCAGGCGGCGAGCGCTCTATGGGTACTTTTATTCCTGACGGGAAAGCGGACGAAACTGCGTCTGAATAAGACAAATCTGAGACTGCGCAAAGAAATCATCCTGCCTTGCCTGGCTCTGGGTCTGTCTCCTTTTGTCATGCAGAGCACGGAGAGTCTCCTGAATATCTGTTTTAATGTCAGTCTGATGAAATATGGAGGAGATCTGGCGGTGGGCGCGATGACGATTATCGCCAGTACGGCGCAGCTGCTGGCGGTGCCTATGATCGGAATCTGCCAGGGCGGTCAGCCGATCATCAGCTATAATTTCGGCGCGGGAAAAAATCAGAGAGTAAAGAAAGTGGTAAAATGTCAGGTAGCCGCCTGTTTTCTGTATGCGGCGTTTTTCTTCGGAATCGCTATGCTGATACCGGCGGTGATGGCAGGGATGTTTTCCGGAGACCGGGAACTGGTGGATTATACGGTGCGCTTTATGCGGATTTATCATACGGGGGCTTTCATGATCGGTGTTCAGATCGGATGTCAGCAGGCATTTATGGCTCTGGGACAGGCGAAGATCAGTCTTCTTATGGCATGTCTCAGGAAACTGATTCTTCTGATTCCTCTGATCTTTATTCTCCCCGTATTTTTACAGGACGATGTCACGGCTGTATTTCTGGCGGAACCGGTGAGCGACGTGCTTGCGGCGCTGGTAACCGGCATACTGTTTTTCTCAAAACTTCCGTCGATTTTGAAGAAAGGTCCTTCTGGGCAGGGAGGAGTTTAGGATAATTTCATGAATAAATTATACATCGCCGGCATCGGGCCCGGCGGACCGGAATATATGACACGAAAAGCATACCGCATCCTGCAGGAGGCAGATCTGATCGTGGGTTATACATTATACAACGACTTGCTTCGCCGGGAGTTTCCGGATAAAACATATTATTCCACAGCCATGACCGGTGAGCGGGAACGGTGCCTGTACGCTCTTCGTGCCGCGGAGGCGGGACGAAAGGCAGTGGTGGTATGCAGCGGCGACAGCGGGGTCTACGGTATGGCTTCTCTGGTGCTGGAACTGGCGGAAGAACGGGGATTTGACGTGGAGATCGAAGCTGTTCCGGGTGTTACAGCAGCGCTGGGCGCCGGTGCACTGGCCGGCGCGGCGGTTTCCGGAGATTTTGCAGCGGTGAGTCTCAGCGATCTTCTGACTCCCTGGAACGTGATCGAAAAGCGGCTTCGGACGGCGGCTTCCGGTGATTTCGTCATCGCTTTATATAATCCCGGTTCCAGAAAGAGGCGGGATCATCTGAAAAGAGCCTGCGAAGTCATCGGACAGTTCCGGGCTTGGGACACCGTGTGCGCTGTCGCGGAGCGGATCGGCAGAGAGGGCGAGAATGTGAGATTTCTTTCACTGGAACAGTTATCGTCGGCAGAAGCGGACATGTTTATGACGATTCTCATCGGAAATTCTTCCACTCGCATGGTCCGGCTGAGCGGCGGCGCGGAAAAAATGGTGACTCCCCGGGGATACCGGATCGGTGAGCCGGCGGACCTTTGGAAAAAGGAGAGCCTGCCGGAAAGAAAAAATGCCGGGAGAGAACGTATCGTAATTTTCGGAGGTACGACGGAGGGGCGGCAGCTGACGGAATTTGCCTGTGAGAAAGGAGTGCCGGTATTTCTGTGTGTAGCGACGGCATACGGAGAACGGATGGTGAAGCCTCATCCTCTTTTAGAGGTGAATTCCGCGGGTCTGGGACAGAAAGAGATCGAAGAGCTGCTCACGGATTCCCGCATTCTCGCTGTGCTGGACGCTACTCATCCTTATGCCGCGGAGATCACCGAAAAGACAGCGGCCGCCTGTCGGAAAACCGGCCGCAGGTATCTTCGGATTCTGCGGAATGTCTTCGAAGGAGGAGCAGATCAGGCTGGAGAAAGAACCTTTTCTGAAAACGGAAATCAGGCGGAAGGAGAGGTTTTTTTCGCCGGAAGTATACGGCAGGCGGCTGATTTTCTGGATCGCGTGCAGGGACGAGCCCTGATCACCACAGGTTCGAAGGAAGCGGCGGAATACATGAAGATAAAAGACGCCGAAGAGCGGCTGACGTTCCGGGTTCTTCCCTCAAGGGAAGCGCTGGCGGCCTGTGAGGCGGCGGGAATTTCCGGAAAGAATCTGATCTGCATGCAGGGACCTTTTTCCGCGGAGATGAATGCCTGTATGATGCGGGAATGCGGCGCGTCTTATCTGGTGACGAAAATTTCAGGAAAAAACGGAGGCTTTGAGGAGAAAATCGAAGCTGCGCGCAGAGTCGGAGCGCGCGTAATCGCCGTACTGCCGCCGGAGAGCCGCAGCGGAATTTCCATGCGCGATGCGGAAGATGTCATCTGCCGTATTGCAGAGGAACTGAACAGGGCGAAGAAATCTGCCGGAAGAAATTCGGGCCGGCCGAAGCATTTTCCGGGGCTGTAAAAGGCGGAGCGGTCTGAAAAACGGCGGGAAGAAGTATCGAAGCGGAGGGAGGAGACGGAGGATAAGAATGAAGTACAGCAAAGAGACAGCCGGAAAAATGATGCCGGAACGATTCGCACCGGGTGGTTCCGTGACGATTGCAGGAATCGGTCCGGGGCATCCGGATATGATGACAGAAGCTCTTCGCCGGGCCTTTTTGAGAGCGGACACGGTGATCGGCGCGGCGCGGATGATTGAAGAACTGAAGAGGATCCCGGCGGCAGAGGGGATGAAAAACGGCCCGAAAATCTATAAAGAAGAGTATCGTTCTCAGAAAGTGGCGGAGTATATCGCAGACGACGGACGTGATTATCCGAACCGGCGTTATCTCGTGGCGGTTTCCGGGGACAGCGGTTTTTTCAGCGCCGCGTCGGGAATTTTCAGCACCCTCGAGAAAAAGGGGATCGCTGCAGAGATTCTTCCCGGGATTTCTTCTTTGTCCTATCTCTGTGCCAAGGCAGGGGTTTCTTGGGAGGATACGGTAAGTCTCAGCGCTCACGGCAGAAAAGCGAGCATCGCGGCATGCGTCCGCCGAAACCGGAAGACGTTTTTGCTGACGGGCAGCAACGGAGCGCAGCTGCTTCGTCATCTGACGGACTTCGGCCTGGGGGACGTGCGGGTGATCGCCGGAGAAAGGCTTTCCTGCTGCGACGAACGGATTTCAGAGGGCAGAGTGTCTGAGATGGCCTGCCGCAAGTATTCTGTGCTGACGTCGATGCTTCTGATCAATTCCGATCCCAGACCTTTTTTTCTCTGCGGAATGGAAGACGGCAGTTTTCTCCGCGGCAGTGTTCCTATGACAAAGCGGGAAATCCGCGCCCAAGCGCTGTCGCTTCTGCAGCTCAAAGAGGAGAGCGTCGCTTACGATATCGGTGCGGGAACCGGTTCTGTCACCGTGGAGATGGCGCTGGCGGGCTGGAGGGGAAACGTCTTTGCTGTGGAACGAAACCCGGAGGGCGCGGCGCTCATCCGTCAGAACTGCAGAATGTTTTCGGCAGATAATGTAACGGTCGTCGAAGGGGACGCGCCAGAGGCGCTGAAAGATCTTCCTGCACCGGATGCCGTTTTTATCGGAGGTTCCGGGGGGCGGCTGGATGAGATTCTGGAATTTCTGCGCTTTAAGGGCGCGGAGAAACGAGAGGGCGAGAAAGAGAGCGGCTTCGCGATGCGCCTGGTGATGACCGCGGTCACACTGGAGACGGTCGGATCGGGGGTGAAAAAATTAGAAAAATTCGGTTTTGAAGATGCACAGGTCGTCCAGATCGCCGCGGCGCGCGGGGAGAAGGCCGGGAAATATCATCTTCTGAAAGCTCAGTCTCCCGTTTTTATCCTCAGCGGCGAGCTCCGTCTGTAAGACTGCCGGACAGATTTGCGGTATTTTTTCAGAGACAGCGTTTCTGAAACGTGCAGAATTGAGCTGTGCGAAGGCTGTGAAACGCCAGAAGAAACGCAAATGCAGAAATTAAGAAAGCGGTCAAAAGGCGCCGCATGAGATCGGCGCGGCGGCGGGAGAAGCACAGCGGCCGAAAGGCATGTGAAACGCGCGAAGATCCGGGAAGTACAGAGAAGACGGAAAATGAAAAAATTTTGAACATGCAGAAATGAAAAAGAGGAATGGATGAAGAGAAGGAACCATGTGTGAAAAAGACGGAAAGAGACCGGAATCTGCGGATTCGGATTGTGGGACAGAACGAATCTCCCTGCCCGGGAGCAGAATCGTTATCGCCGGTACCGGCAGCGGATGCGGAAAGACGACGGTCACGTCGGGACTCCTTCAGTGCCTGAAAGACAGAGGGGTCTCCGCCGCCGCTTTTAAATGCGGTCCCGATTATATCGATCCCATGTTTCATGAAAAAGTCCTGGGAACAAAATCGGAAAATCTCGATCTTTTTTTCTCCGGCCGTGAGGCACTGCGGTATCTGGCGGCGGACAGCGGACGGGGATGCGATATTGGTGTGGCGGAAGGTGTGATGGGTTTTTATGACGGCGTCGGCATGACAGAGACGGCGTCTACTTACGAGGTGGCGAAAGCCCTGGACGCTCCGGTGATTCTCGTGCTCAGCGCCGCCGGAGTGGCATCTTCCGTGCTGGCAGTACTGGAAGGATTCTTAAATCATCGAAGTGACAGCGGTATCCGGGGGGTGATTTTTAACCGTCTGCCGGCGAAGCTGTATGACCATCTGGCAGATCGTGTGCGTCGTCTGGGAATAGAACCCCTTGGATATCTGCCCGCCGACGGCAGAGCGGAAATCAGGAGCCGTCATCTGGGACTGATAACGGCAGGAGAAATCACCGATCTAAAAGAAAAAATGAAAGTTATCGCCCGATGGATGGAGAAGACAGTGGATATCGACGGTGTTCTTCGCCTGGCATCCGAAGCGAAGCCTGCGTCAGCGGAGATTCCTCTGCAGATTGTATCGGCAGAGAAGCGGGCGAAAGAGCGCCGTAATTTTGCCAGAATCGCTGTGGCTTCGGACGAAGCTTTTTGTTTTACATATAAATCAAATCTCTCGCTGCTGGAACGTCTGGGCGCGGAGCTGGTCCCTTTCAGTCCTCTTCGGGACAGGCGTCTTCCGGCAGACGTGGACGGACTGCTTCTCAGCGGCGGTTATCCGGAGCTTTACGCCGAACAGCTGGAGAGCAATAAAGACATGAGGTCGCAGATTCGCGGTGCGGTACGGCGTAATATGCCTACTCTTGCGGAGTGCGGCGGATTTCTGTATCTGCACACTTTCATCGAAGCGGCGGAAAACGCGGTAAAGGACGACGCTGGTCAAAAAAAAGGAACTGTGCAGAGAACTGCTGCGAGCCGGCGGAAAAAAATGTGTGAAATGGCGGATGTAATTCCCGGAGAATGCCGGCGGAAGGGGCTTTCCGGCCAGTTCGGATATATTATCATGGAAGCCCGAAAAGACGGTTTGATCGCGTCTGAGGGCGAGCGTCTGAGGGCGCATGAGTTTCACTACTGGCAGAGTTCATCGCCGGGAGAAGATTTCTCAGCGGAAAAGGCGGACCGGAGCAGAGAATGGAAATGCGGCTATTCTTCGGAGACGTTATACGCCGGATTTCCTCATTTGTTTTTGTATTCTTCGCCGAAAGCGGCAGAGCGCTTTGTGAACAGATGCGCTGAATTCCGCCGCGGAAGAAAGGCGGAAGAGGAAAGATCGTGAAGACAGGAGCCGTGTCATGGAAGAAAAAGAAGAGAAAAACTTACAGATCAGAGAACGAGAGAGCCGGCGGAGCGGAGTATGGAACGATCTTCGGTGTGAGGCGGGAAAAAGTCAGAAGTATAGAGCGGAAAGACCGTATGAAATTTTTCTCGCTGAGCTGATTTCCTGCAGCCGCGTATTCGATCGGGAAGCTGAGGCGGAGAGCCGCCGCCGGTGGGATCGTATCGGAAAACCCATCGACGGACTGGGAAAGCTGGAAACCATGGTCTCAAAGATTGCCGGAATGACGGGAACGCCGGATGTGAAGATACGAAGAAAAGCGGTGGCTGTCATGTGCGGAGATCACGGCGTGGTGGCGGAAGGTGTGACTCAGACCGGGCAAGAGGTGACGGCGCTGGTAGCGGAGCATATCGCCGGAGGAACCTCGACCGTCTGTCTCATGGCCCGCGCCGCAGGCGCGGACGTATTTGCAGCGGATCTGGGGATCGCCTGTGAGTTTTCCTCGGAATGGAACAGCATGGCGCGGGAATCAGTGTTATCAGCGGGATCTGAGGATTCTTTCGCCGATGTAAAGAAGGAGCGTCCCCGCGGTCCGGAAAGGAGCCGTGGTCTGGTGAAAGAGGGCTGCGGCACAGCGGATTTTGCCGATGAGAGCTTTGATCATAAGAAGTTTATTCTTTCTCCTTCCGGACGGCTCGCACCGGGAAAAATAGCGGGCAAGAAAGTGTCCAAAGGGACGGAAAATATGATGCGCAAGCCTGCTATGACGAGGGAACAGGCGGCGCTGGCTGTATGCCGGGGTGTGGAAACGGCGGTGGAACTTGCACAGATGGGATATGACATCATCGTCACCGGGGAGATGGGAATCGGCAACACAACAGCCGCCAGCGCGGCCGCCTGCTGTATCTGCGGTCTTACACCGGAAGAAGCTGTAGGCAGAGGAGCCGGTTTATCGAAGGAGGGGCTTATGCGCAAGACCGGGGCGGTGAGGGGAGCCCTTTCTCTCCATCGTCCGAATGCTGAGGACGCGCTCGATGTGCTCTCTAAGGTGGGAGGTTATGATATCGCCGGTATGACGGGTCTGTTTCTCGGCGGTGCTGTCTGCGGGATTCCCGTGGTGGTGGACGGTGTGATATCGGCGGTCTCCGCGGCTTTGGCCTCGCGGCTGTGTCCGGACTGCAGGGAGTTCATGCTGGCGTCTCATCTGGGAAAAGAACCGGCGATGAAACCTCTGCTGGACATGCTCGGCCTTTCTCCGGTGATCTGCGCGGATCTCGCGCTGGGAGAGGGGACTGGCGGAACGGCGCTGCTCCCTCTTCTGGATATGGCGCTGTGCGTATATAAGGAAAACGTCACTTTTGAAGATATCCATATGGATGCTTATGAGAGAATGAAATGATTTATTTTATCTTTGGAGGCAGCGCCAGCGGAAAATCGGAATATGCGGAAAATCTGGCGGTATTCTGCGCGTCAGGCGGATGCGCAGATCTCTCTGCGGACGGCGGGGCGGTGGACTGCCGGAAATACTGTAATTCCGATGCCGGCGGAAAAGAGGAAAGGAACGGTCGCAGTTTTGAGAAAACGGAGAACGGCGGGCGGCTGCTGTACGTGGCGACGATGCGCCGGGACAGCGGAGAAGCGGCGGCCCGCATAAGAAAACACCGGGAGCAGCGGCGCGGAAAAGGGTTTCGGCTGTATGAGGCGGAATCGCTTTCCGCGCTGAAAGGCGCTCCCTGCGCACATACGATTCTGTTCGACTGTCTGTCGGATTTTGCCGCAAACGTTATGTTTTCAGAGGAAAATCTGCGGCGCTTTACAGAGTCTGAGAGCTTGTCGGAGTCCGGGAGAAATTCTCTTCTGGAAACATACCGGATTTCTCTGTCGGAAGAAATCGGGACAGGCGTCCGGGAACTGGAGGAAAAGTGCGAAAATCTCGTGATCGTATCGGATTTCGTTTTTTCCGACGGTGCGGTCTATGATTCTCTGACGGAATTATACATATGTCTGCTGGGGGACTTATGGAGAAAGATAGCAGAGCGGGCTGATGAGGTGACAGAGATCGTATTCGGGCTGCCCGTAAAACTGAAACAGCGCGGCAGAAGCAGTATGCGATCAGCCGGAAATTGAACGGAAACCGCGAGATGCAAAGCCGAGCAGCGCAATGAGAAGCAGTCCGGAAACGCGTACGGGATCTGCGAAAAATGCAGGTGTCTTCTCCGCTGCCGTAAGGGAGGAGTATTTTTTGAATATTTTGCAGTCTTTTCTTATCACACTGTCTATGTATACGGTGATTCCAATGCCCGCAACAGAGTGGAACGGCCGAAATCTTCGGTACTGTATGGCGTTTTTGCCTGCGGCGGGATTTGTCATCAGCGCCGCGGAGTGGGTGCTTTTTTTCGTATGCTATTCTTTGCATCTTTCGGATGTTTTTTTTGCTTCGTTTTTCTGCGCGCTGCCGGTTTTGGTTACGGGAAAAATTCACATCGACGGGCTGATCGATACCTGTGATGCCTTGGGATCTCACAGTGCGAGGGAAAAAAAGCTTCAGATACTGGACGATCCTCACGCGGGAGCTTTCGGAATCGCCGGTGCGGTCGTCTATTTTCTTCTGTTTTTCGGTGTGGCTGCGGAACTCTATCCTCTCCTGACACCGGAGACGGCCGCCGCTGTTTTTCTGATCTTTGCGGCATCGAGAGCAATGGCTGCGGCTCAGATTGTGACGATGCGGCTGTCCAAACAGAGCGGCCTGCTCTATACTTTTCGGAAGGCGGCTTCCGGCAGAGGGACTCTGATTTCTTCTGCGGCGGTTTCGCTGTGCTGTCTCGCTGCGGCTGCTGCGTCCTTTTCTTATGCGGGTCTCATCCCCGGGGCTGCGGGACTGCTTTTCTGTCTTTATTTTCGTTCCATGGCGGCGAGACAATTCGGTGGAATTTCAGGCGATCTGTGCGGTTGGCTGATTCATATGCAGGAACTGATCTTGCTGCTGAGTTTTCTGCCGGCGCTGCTGCAGTTAGGCGGCATGGCAGACTTCTTCTGATGCCGGGGTGTTCGCGGGAAGCGAATCGATTGTACAAACGAGAAAGGGATCCTCAATTTTAAAAGAGAATGCAGAACGAACCCGCTGCCTCCCGAAAGGGAGACAAACGGGATCCGCGCGAAGGTGAGAAAACGCCGGAAAGGAGATTTTGATGGAATTTATCGTGGGAGGAAAAGCTCAGGGCAAATTGGACTACGTTCTGAAAAAATACGGGCTGACGGAAGAGCAGGTCTGCGACGGCGCTGTCTGCACCCCGGAGGAGCTTGCGGCAGCTCCGGCGGTGAATCATTTTCATGAATTTATCCGCAGATTTCCGGAGAGCAGACCGTTGTTCCGCAGAGATGCGGCGGTGATCTGCGATGAAGTGGGCTGCGGCGTCGTGCCGGTGAATGCTGAGGAACGGTTTTGGCGAGACGCGGTCGGCCGGGCTGGATGCCGGGCGGCTGCGGAGGCGGACAGCGTCGTGCGCATCGTCTGTGGTATCGCGATACCGTTGAAGTGATGCGGATTCATCAAATCGTCACAGAAGGAACGCAGAAAAAACACGTTTTACATATATTAAAATCATAAATGTCGGGTATCATAAGAGTGTAAAAAGAAATAAACAAATCTTTTTCATAACTCTCCTAAAATAATTGCTTAGAAAAAGAGCGAGGATCTCAGAATCCTCGCTCTTTTTTGTCTTTGCCGGAAAGCCGGAAAAGTTTTTTCTTTCCCGGCTCCTGTTTCTCATCGGAGAAGACACCGCCGCACGGCCACTGAAAATTCACATCATCCCGCCGGGTGCCGCCTGGTGTATTTTATGCGAACTGACTGTAATACAGTTCGGCATAGGCGCCGTTCTTCTGCAGCAGTGTTTTGTGGGTTCCCTGCTCGATAATATTTCCGTCGCGCATAAACAGGATCAGATCGGCATCTGTAATCGTCGATAATCTGTGGGCGATGACAAAGCTGGTTCTGTTTTTCATCAGGGCTTTCATCGCTTTTCCTATCTCGATTTCCGTCCGGGTGTCCACGCTGGACGTCGCTTCGTCCAAGATGATGACCGAAGGATTGCAGAGGAAGACTCTCGCTATCGTCAGAAGCTGTCTTTGGCCGACGGAAATATTTTCGGTATCGTCGTTTAAAATCGTGTCGTATCCGTGGGGCATCGTCCGGACGAAGAAATCCACTCTGGCCGCTTTGGCTGCCGCTGCGATTTCATCCCGGCTGGCTTCGGGTCTGCTGTAAGCGATATTATCTGCGATCGTCCCGCCGAAAAGCCATGTATCCTGCAGTACCATGCCGAAATTGCTTCTCAGGGCAGAACGGTTCATTTCTTTTGTATCGACACCGTCCAGGAAGATCGCGCCTCCATTTAATTCATAAAACCGCATGAGCAGGTTGATCAGCGTCGTCTTTCCCGCGCCCGTGCTTCCGACGACGGCGACTTTTTGTCCCGGTTTTACAGAGAAATTGATGTCTTTCATCAAAATCCTGTCCGGCGTATAGCCGAAACGGACGTTTTTAAATTCTACCACTCCTCTTGCTTCGTTTATTGTGGAAGGTACCGCCGGATCGGCTGAAATTTCCTCTTCATCCAGCAGATCGTAAACTCTCTCCAGGGAAGCCAGTGCGGACTGCATGCTGTTGACCATATAGGCTACTTCGGTCAGAGGTTCGGACGCCTGGTTGACGTACTGAAAAAAGGCCTGAAATACGCCGACAGTCAGCGAACCGTTTAACAGCATTTTTCCTGCAAATACGGCCATCAGTACCTGGCCGAGCCGGTTGATCAGGCGGACGGCGGGATTGATGACATTTATCATAAAATCCGCTTTTCTGGACGCCTCTGCCAGTTCTTCCGTAACCCGGTGCATATTTTCAGAGCTGTTTTCTTCCTGCTGAAACGCTTTGATAATTACCCGGCCGCTGTATCCCTCTTCCACATGAGAGGTGACGCTGCTCACACACTGCTGCCGTTTCGCGGCGCATCTCAATGTTCTGGCAGAGATCAGATTGGTCGCTCCGAGGGCGATTCCCGTGAATACGATAAAAATCAGAGTCAGCAGAGCGCTGAAGCGGAACATCATAATCAGAGATCCCGTCACCATGCCCGCTGCGGTAAAAAGTTTCAGCATTCCGGTCTGAAGCGCTTCCGCTGTCTTATCCAGATCATTTACAGCTCTGCTGAGGACCGCTCCCGTTTTTGTGCGGTCGAAATAGGAGAGGGGCAGTCTGTTCAGCTTTTGGCTGATTTCCGTCCGCAGACGAAGACTGAGGGTTTCTGCAAAGCTCGACATGAGAAAAGACTGGAGCGTGTAGAAAAGAGCCGTCGCCAGGTAGATCAGCAGAAGAAAAAAGATATCGCGGCCCCCGTCCGCCCATGTGATATGAAACGCGGCGCCGCCTGAAACAGCCTCTTTGACACTGTTCCAGAGAAGATCTACGATATGAGCGCTGTACAAAGGCGCGATGATAGACAGCAGCGTATAAAAAATGACCGATACGAGCACGATGATCAGCCGCTTATACTGATTACTGACAGAGCGCCAGAGTCTTTTCAGTGTTCTCCACGCATGGCCGGGCGTTTCAAATTCGTCGCCGCCGGCGAACAGCTCCATATTATCGTTATTCTCACTCATGGACCACATCTCCCTTCATCTGAGATTCTGCGATATCCTGATAAACAGGACAGGTTTTCATCAAGTCGTCGTGACAGCCGGTGCCGACGATTCTGCCTTCTTCTAAAACGATGATCTGATCCGCGTTCCGGATGGTACCGATCCGCTGAGCGATAATCAGAACCGCAGCGTCCTTTGTTTCTTCCGCCAGCGCTTTTCGCAGCGCGGCGTCGGTCTTGAAGTCCAGTGCGGAAAAACTGTCGTCAAAGATGTATAATTCGGCTTTTTTCATCAACGCCCGGGCGATGGAAAGACGCTGTTTCTGCCCTCCTGAAAAATTCGTGCCTCCCTGAGATACGGAGGAAAAGAGACCCTCCGGCAGATCATACACAAACCGTGACTGCGCGACGGTCAGGGCGTGTTCCATCTCTTCTTCCGACGCCAGGCTGTTTCCGCAGCGGAGATTGTCGGCGATCGTGCCGGAGAAGAGCCATGCTTTTTGCGGTACGTAGGAAATATGTTTTCTCAGCTCTCTTTGCGTCATTTCACGGATATCTCTGCCATTGAGGAGAAGCGAACCGGAAGTGATATCGTGGAATCGCAGAATCAGCTTGGCGACGGTGGATTTTCCGCTGCCCGTACTGCCGATGATCGCAGTCGTCTGACCGCGCCGGCAGGCGAAATTCAGATTTGTTAGAGTATCTTCGCCGGCGTCCGGGAAACGGAATCCGGTATTTTTAAAACGGATCACATCCTGCGCCGGAACTTTTTGCCTGACAGCGGGCGAGATACTGGCGGGACCGTCTGCGATTTCCGGCGTATGATTGAGCACATCCGAAATTCTTCCGACGCAGATCATGGCTCTGGGAATCAGAATGATCACCATCTGAGCCATGATAATATAAAAGAGTATCATGACGGCGTACTGCGTCAGAGCGGTGATGTCGCCGATCTGCATGAAACCCGCGCCGATCCGGTTTCCGCCCAGGTAGAGAATCGATACGATACACAGATTGATCGCCAGAAGTGCGATGCTTTCCAATCCGGCAAACAGGCGATTGGCTTTGATCGATGATTCGGCGTAATCTTCAAAGGACTTTCGCATGCGTTTTTCTTCGTATTTTTCTTTATTAAATGCCCGGATTACGCGGACTCCCGTGATGTTTTCACGCAGAACCACATTCATCCGGTCCAGGAATTTCTGCAGTTTGTCAAAAATCACCGAAGCTTTGCGGGTGACGAAAACCGCTAAGAGGATGATAAAAGCAGTGGCGCAGATCAACAGGCCGCCCATGGCGGTGTCGATGGAAAACGACAGGACAATTCCCATAATGCAGACCGCCGGAACCGGAAGTACCATCTGGATAAACCATACGACGCCCTGCTGAATGACATTTACGTCATTGAGTGTGCGGGTGATCATCGAACCCGTTCCGAATTGCTCAAAGTCGCAGGCTGAAAATTCAAGCGATTTGTCGTAAAGCGCATTGCGCATATCGCGTCCGATTTTTGATGACAGGTCCGCACTGAGATAACTGCCCAGAATTCCTCCCAGACTGGCGGCGATCGTTACAGCTGTCATGCGTATTCCGCTGCGGATCAGATATTCCATGTCGCCGCCGCCGATTCCCGCATTGATCATATCCGCCGCGATGGTGGGGATCAGAAGACCTCCCGCGACGTCCGCCACCATGACGAGGAGCGTGAAAAAACAAAGCCGCCGGTATGGTTTTATAAATTGTAGAATTGTTTTCATTGCGTGATTTCCCCCTGTAGAAAAATTATTTCAGACTGTGCAGAGCTCTGAGAGAATCGGTGCGTCAGAGCTCGTTCAGCTTTTCTTTTAAGCTTTCGATATAGATTTTTGTCAGGCGCAGCAGCTCTTCCTGTTCCTCCGGCTGCAGCGCTGTGAAGGCTGCGTTTTCCTTCTGCACTACCGGAACGATATATCTTTCCACGAATTGTCTGCCGGTTTCGGTAAGAAAAATGTGTTTGTCCCGTCCCCGTCCCTGTTTTAAATAAAGATAGCCCTCCCGCTCCAGCTTTCGGATCGAGGAATTGACCGTCTGTTTGTTTGCGAAAGCTTCGTAACAGATATCCTTTTGCAGACAGCCGTCGCCCAAGTCGTGGAGAATATAGAAGATTGAAAAGGCGCTGTCTGAAATGCCCATTTTCAGAGCGACTTCATGATAGATGTCATTGAATTCTTTGTCGATCCTGTTAAAATTTCTCAGCAGCTCGTTTGTTTTTTCTGTCATTGCATGGAACCTCCCTTTAGTATGATTTCGTACTTGCACAGGAACAGTATAGTATGAAATCGTATTCGTTTCAAGTATGATTTCATACTTAATGTCTTAATTTTTTTGTGAAAGGAAATTCTTTAGCGGTGCGGCAGCGGGCTTTTGCGGTTTTCGTCTGGTTGATTTCCCGCCGCGTCTTCTTAAAATCATCACAGAGACGACGCAGAAATTACATGTCTCCCATACGTGAAAAACATAATTCCCGGTTAAGATAAGAGCGTAGAAAGAAACAACAAATCTTTTTCATAAACTCTCCTAAAATAATTGCTTGAAAAAATGCGGAGGCAACGATGTCTCCGCATTTTTTCATTTGCGGACATTTCCATCGCTGCGAGATATGATGCGTTCCTGAGGTCTGCGGATCATTAAAAATGCGCTGCGGGTGATTTTGACGGGAAGTCCGGCGGGTACGGGCCGTCCCTTCGTCGCGGCTTTTCGGGGTGATGAAATTTTCCTTCGCAGAGAGCGGATACAGTAGCATCGGCTACGGCAAACGGATATAATGTTGTATGCGGAAAATATCAGATGTAAGATTCGTAAAAAATAAGATACACGACGAAAAGAACAGCTGTAAATCTTCTCGGCAAGAAAAGAGGCATACTATGAAACTGATATTTATAAGACACGGACAGACCCAGGGCAACGCGGAAGGCCGCTATCTGGGGAAAACAGACGAGCCGCTGTGTCCGGAAGGAATTGAGTATATAAAAAAGAAAGTAAGAGAAAGAGGTTATCCTGAGGCGGAGATCGTATGGTCCAGTCCGATGAAACGCTGTCTGCAGACCGCCCGGCTGATTTATCCGGATGCGGATGTCCGGATCGAAGAGGATTTGAGAGAATGCGATTTCGGAAAATTTGAATACAAGAATTATGTGGAGATGTCGCAGGACGAAGAATATCGCGCCTGGGTCAACAGCGGCGGAACGCTTCCTTTTCCCGGAGGAGAAGATGCGGACGATTTCCGGCGGCGGTCCCGTGAGGCATTTCTGCGCGTGGTCCGGCAGTATGAGGACGATGATGTGATCGCATTTGCCGTACACGGAGGTACGATGATGTCGGTCTTTTCTAAATTTGAGGAACCGCCTTCTGGTTATTTTGACCGTCAGCCGGAAAACGGCTGCGGCTATATCTGTGAGTTCGACAAAGCGGCGGAAAAACTGACGGTTTTGCAGGAAATTTAAAGATCTGTATCTGGAGGAAGGCGATAAATGCTGGAGAATTGGATCTATTTTTGTGCACTGCCGGCGGCTGCCGGCTTCATCCTGGATTTGATATTCGGTGATCCGAAATCAATCCCGCATCCCGTGGTGATCATCGGCAGACTGATTTCGTTTTTCGAGAAGCGGCTGCTGGCTTCGGCCGGAAGGGGCGAAGTCAGCTGCCGCCGAAAGAAGGTGAAGGAAAGTTCTGAAAAAGATGCAGGGAGCGGCAGAAGCGGTGCGCCAGGCGAAGAGAACGCCGGCGGGACAGCGGCGGGCGGCGGGGAAAGCGATGAAAAAACAAACGAAAACGCAGCCGGCGGCAGGAGATCTCCTGAGAGGAAAAAAATACAGAGGCGGCAGTTTGTATCGGGATGTGTGACGGCCGTATCTGTGGTTCTGCTGTCAGTGATGTTTCCCGCCGCGGCAGTCTGGCTGTTCTGCCGGATTTCCCGCGCTGCCGGCATCGTTTCTGCCAGTCTTTTGTGCTGGCAGATGTACGCGGCGAAGGGACTGAGAAAAGAGAGCATGAAAGTATGGACGGCCCTGCGGTCTCAGGATGTGGAAGGCGCCAGATATGCGGTCTCCATGATCGTGGGCAGGGATACTTCTGTGCTGGACGAGAAGGGCATCCTCAAGGCGGCTGTTGAGACGGTAGCGGAAAACACGTCGGACGGTGTCATCGCCCCCATGTTTTATATGGCGCTGGCCGGTCCTGCCGGAGCGTACTTTTACAAATCGGTCAATACGATGGATTCCATGATCGGTTATCGAAGCGAAAAATATGAGTATTTTGGAAAATGCGCCGCAAAGATGGACGACGCGCTCAATTTCCTGCCGTCCCGGATTTCGGGACTGTTGATCGTGGCTGCGGCGGCATTTCTGCCCCGGGAGAGGAAGACGGGATTTCGCGGAAGCGGAAAAAACGCGCTGCGGATTTTTCTGAGAGACCGGAAAAAACATGCCAGTCCCAACTCGGCACAGACAGAATCCGCCTGTGCGGGGGCGCTGGGCATACAGTTAGCGGGGCCTGCGGTATATTTCGGAATTCTGCACGAAAAACCGAAAATCGGCGACTCTCTGAGAGCGCCTGAATATGATGACATTCGGCGGGCAAACCGGCTGATGTATGCGGCTTCTTGCAGTGCGGTGGGAATTCTGCTGGCGATCGCCGCTGCTCTGACGATGATATTTATTATTTGACGCGGACAGGACGGGGAATTTTTATGAGAGAAAAAAATCGGCATGGAGGAGAAAACAGAAGCGGAGAGATCCGCTGGGATTTTTCGGTGAATATCAATCCGCTGGGAATGCCGGAGGCCGCAAAGGCGGCTCTGCTCTCCGGATGGAATGTCTTTGAAAACTATCCGGATGACGGCTGTGAGGCGCTGAGGCAGGCTCTCGCCGGACGTTTCGGCGTGGACGGAGGACAAGTCGTCTGCGGGAACGGCGCGTCGGATCTGATCTACCGTCTGTGCGCCTGCGGAGGTTTCCGGCGCGTTCTGCTGCCGGTTCCTTCTTTTTCGGAATATCAGCGGGCGCTGGAATCTTCGGGAGGCCAGGCGGAATTTTTTTATACGGAAGAGGACTGCGGTTTTGTGCCGGATGAGAGGATACTGGAAGCGATCACTCGGGATTTTGACGCTCTGTTTCTGTGCAATCCGGGCAATCCGGCGGGAGGGCTCGTCGGCAGGGAACTGATGGAGCGCATTATCGCCCGATGCCGGGAGATGTCGGTGACTTTGATCGTGGACGAGTGTTTCTTGGATTTTGTACCGGAGGGGGCGCGGCATTCGGTTCTTTCGATTCTGAGATCTTCGTCTGACAGCGGAGAGAACACTGCGGCGGAAAATACGATGGAAGAATGCGATATCGTAGTGATCAAGGCTTTTACGAAGATTTTCGCTATGGCCGGACTGCGGCTGGGCTTCGGTATTTTCGGAAGAAAGGAACTGGCGAAGAGAGTTTTCTGCTGGGGAGCTCCCTGGCAGGTTTCCGGTCCGGCGCAGACGGCGGGTCTGGCGATTTTGGAGGCTTCCGGCTTAAGGGCGCCGGACGGTTACGTTTCGCCGGCACGCCGGGAAGAGGGTATAGGAAAATCAGATTTGCCGGAGACGGTATGGGATGGTTTTGTCCGGAAAACAGAATTGTACATAGCCGATCAGCGACGCATATTGGAGAACGAACTCAGGGAACTGGGATTCCGCACGGTTCCGGGCTGCGCAAATTATATTTTATTTTGCGGACCTGCGGGACTGGATCAGCTTTTGGCGCGGCGGGGGTTTTCTATACGCTGCTGTTCCGATTATACCGGACTGAATCGGGCGGACGAATGGGGAAAAACGGCCGGCGTCAAACGGCCGGTTGCAGATGAGTGCAGAAAAACGGATTCTATCGGACAGAACGGGCCGGGTGAATGCGAAAAGGCGAGACTTCACGCAGGCCTCCCCGGAGAAAAGCGAATTTGTAAAGAAGGGCGCTCCGGCCGGCACGGAGTTTCGGGAGATATGGAATATTACCGGATTGCGGTGAGAGACAGGGCGGAAAACCGTCTTTTGCTTCAGGAGATGAGGAGGTGTATCGAGTGGCTGTCAATATCATGATTCAGGGAACGATGTCAAACGCGGGCAAAAGCCTGATAGCGGCGGGACTCTGCCGCGTCTTTGCACAGGACGGTTATCGGGTAGCTCCTTTCAAATCCCAGAATATGGCTCTCAATTCCTGTGTGACGGAAGAGGGTCTGGAGATGGGACGGGCTCAGGCGGTGCAGGCAGAGGCCTGCGGCGTCAGGCCCTCGGTGCGGATGAATCCCGTTCTTCTGAAGCCCACTACAGATATCGGTTCTCAGGTGATCGTAATGGGGAAGGTACGGGCCAATATGAAGGCTTCAGACTATTTCAGGTACAAAAAAGAATTGATTCCCGAAATCATGGAGGCCTACGGGCAGCTGGCGTCGGAAAATGATATCATCGTCATCGAAGGTGCGGGGAGTCCCGCGGAGATCAATTTGAAGTCAGAGGATATCGTCAATATGGGACTGGCGGAGATGGTAGACGCGCCGGTGCTTCTCGTGGGAGATATCGACCGGGGCGGTGTGTTCGCTCAGTTGGCAGGAACAATTCTGCTGCTGGAAGAAAAGGAAAAAGATCGGATTTGCGGAATGATTATCAATAAATTCCGGGGGGATGTGTCGATTTTAGAGCCCGGACTGAAAATGATCGAGGAGATCTGTCAGAAGCCGGTTCTCGGCGTGGTTCCATATGCTCCGGTGGACATCGAAGATGAGGACAGCCTGTCGGAACGGCTGGAAAATCAGGCGGAGCGGTATCCGGTACAGAATTGTCAGGAAGAAGACGGGCAATGCGGGATGTCTGAAGAAAAGACGGTCCGCATTCTTCACCGGAACTGCGGCGAGAGGGAAGAAGAAAGCGAGGAAGACTGCTGGCGGGGATTTCTGGACATCGCCGTCGTCCGTCTGCCGCGTATCTCAAATTTTACGGATTTTGACGTTCTGTCCGGTATCGGGGGCGTCCGTCTCCGTTATACGGAGACGCCGTCCGAGCTTTTGCAGGCGGATATCATCATTCTGCCGGGGACAAAGAATACTATCGACGATCTGGAATGGCTGCGCCGGACCGGGAATGCGGAAGCTGTACTGCGGCGTTCCCGGTCCGGCGCCCGGATTATCGGTATCTGCGGCGGATATCAGATGCTGGGAAATTCTGTAGCCGACGAGAACGGTGCGGAGTCCGCCGGCAGAAACCGGGCCGCGGGTCTGGGACTTCTGCCTCTGGAGACAGTATTTCAGCAAGAAAAGACACTGGGTCAGATATCGGGTCTGCTGCTGGGCTCCGGATTTTTGGACGGAGAGACTTGTCACGAGGATATCCGGATATCCGGATATGAAATTCATATGGGAAGCTCCCGGGTGAGCTCCGGTTATGAAGAAGAATGCAGACCTCTGCTGCAGCTGGACGACGGCCGGCTGGAAGGGTGTGTCTTCGGCAATGTGATGGGAACTTATCTTCACGGAATTTTCGATAACCGGCGGTTTACCGAAAGGCTGCTGCGGGACGCCGCAGAGCGCAAGGGGATTCTGTCCGGGGATTTTCAGATGACGGAGCGCAGGGCGTATAAGGAGATGCAGTACGATCGTCTGGCGGAGATCATCCGCGCCAGCCTCGATATGGAAAAGATCTATGAGATCATGGGACTTTCGGCCGGGGAAAATTAAGAAAATCATAAGAAGTGAAAAAGAGATCATCTGCTATAATAATTTTGTAAAGAAAGCTCAACAGGGGAAATGAGATTTTAATAACGGATATCCGGCGGCGTTTGGGAGTTCAGCCGGGATCCGCGAGATGCAGCAGGAGATTTATTTAAGGTTACAGCAGGGGGATTTACTAATGAAAAAACAACAGCAGACGTTATTTTCAGATGCCGGCCGTCAGCCGCGGCGGGGTCTTTTATGGTTTTTGTTTCTCGTCTATCTGGCGGCGATGACATGGATCATTCTTTTTAAGTTTTCCATATCGCTGGACGAACTGCCGGATATTCGGAAGATCAATTTTGTTCCCTTCGGGGAGATGGTCATCGTCAACGGTCAGCCGGATTTTTCTGAAGTCATCATGAACGGCGTGATTTTTCTGCCTTTCGGTATCTATCTTTCGGCGCTTTTTCCGGGAGGTCCTTTTTGGAAGAAATTTTTCGCCTTTGCCGGCGTAAGTCTGGCGTATGAAATCTGCCAGTATATCTTTTCCATCGGGACTTCGGATATTACCGATCTGATGCTCAACTGTCTGGGCGGCTGCGTCGGCGTGCTGGTTTTTGCCGTCATACGGCTGGTCGCAGGCAGTCACAGGAAAGCCGTGATTTTTATCACTGTAGCGGCGGCAGTCTGTACGGCGCTGACGGCGGCGCTTCTCGCCGTACTGGTGATCTTTAATCTATAGATGCGGCAGATGTTCGTCTTTCAAACGATTTACAGCGATAGAGCCGTATTTCTGTTCCTTTTCTGCCGGAAGAACCGTATTGATCCGGTCTTTGCGGCAGAATCGCGGGAACTGAACGGGAAAATAAAAATTGCGAAGACGGGAAATCATCGAAACAGCGCTGAAAGCAGAATCTCGGCGCTGTTTTTTACAGGCCAGTCGTAAAGCAGGGGGAGGACGGGATGCACGATATCTGGAATCCGTGGCACGGATGTGTCAAATGTAGCGAAGGCTGCGACAACTGTTATATGTATTTTCTGGATCGTGTCCGCGGATTGTGCGGGTCCGATATTTTCCGAACGAAGGAAGGATTCGACTATCCTCTGAAAAAGAAGCGCGACGGGAGTTATCGGGTGAAGAGCGGCGAGTTGATCCGCGTCTGTATGACGTCCGATTTTTTCTTGGAGGAAGCGGACGAGTGGAGGGAAGAAGCCTGGGATATCATATGGCAGAGAAGAGATGTGAAGTTTTTTCTGCTGACGAAGCGTCCCGAACGCGCAGAGCTGTGTCTTCCCAGGGACTGGGGAGACGGCTGGCCCAATGTCTTCTTCAATGTGACCTGCGAAAATCAGCGGAGAGCGGACGAGAGGATTCCGATCCTTCTGTCGCTGCCTTTTCAGCATAAAGGAATCATGTGCGCGCCTCTGATCGGTTCCCTGGAAATCGGGGAATATCTGGATACCGGGCAGATCGAGCAGGTGATCGCCGGCGGGGAAAATTACGGCGGAGCGCGCCCCTGCCGCTTTGAGTGGATTCAGTCGTTAAACCGTCAGTGCCGCCGCAGAGATATCACGTTTGCTTTTATCGAAACAGGGACTAATTTCGTGAAAGACGGCAAAACGTATCATATGCCGAAAAAATCCCTGCAGAGCGAGATGGCGTTTCGCTCCGGGATGAATTACCGGGGGAGACCGATAGATTTTGTTCTGACGGACAATTTCGGACTTCCCGTGGAGGAGGGTCAGCTTTACCGGCCGCAGTATGACGCCCTTCTCTGTGAAACCTGCGGCAGCCGGCTGATCTGCAACGGGTGCAGTGGGTGCGGGCAGTGCGAAAAATAGAGCGGAAGACTGCGCAGCGCGCCGGGGCGTTTCGGTCTGTGCCGAAGACAAAAAAGAGATATATGAAGAAAGATAAAAAAGAACAGCACAGAGATAGAGGAGAATGGATATGGACATCGAATACAGCAGGCCCGCAGATATCGAAAAGAGGAGCATGGAACTGATCTCGCGGGAAATGAAAACCGTGCCGCCGAAATATCACGCACCTGTCATCCGCCGGGTGATTCATACCACTGCGGATTTCGAATACGAACAGACGCTGGTTTTTTCCGGGAATGCGGTCACGTCGGCGCTGACCGCACTGTGCGCCGCGAGATCCTCTGCCGAAAGCGACATCCTGTCTTCGGTCACTATCGTGACTGATACGAACATGGCTTTATCCGGCATTAATAAGGGCGCGCTGTCCCGTCTGAACTGCCGTGCCGTCTGTTATATGGCGGATCCTGCGGTAGCGGAGGATGCGGAGAGACGGGGCGTCACCAGAGCAGCTGTTTCAATGGAAAAGGCCGCGGAGCTGAAAGGTCCGTTGATTTTTGCCATAGGCAATGCGCCTACCGCGCTGCTGCGTCTCAAAGAACTCATCGATGCGGACGCCGTCCGTCCAGAACTGGTCGTCGGTGTTCCTGTGGGTTTCGTCAACGTAGTAGAGTCAAAAGAATTGATCATGGAATCTGACGTTCCCTATATCGTAGCGCGGGGCCGAAAGGGCGGCAGCACCGTGGCGGCGGCTATCTGCAATGCTCTTCTTTACATGGCGGAAGAAGATATGTGAAGGCGGAAGGCGCCGTTGGAAAATACCCGGTCTGCTTCGGGAAATTTGAAGAGAATAGAGTGCTTTCGGGGTGATAAAAAAATTTTTGCAAAAATTTTTTTATCACCCCGTTTTTTCTTTCTTTTCTCCGTAATCTATAATATAACGTCGATATACTTTATCTTCAGAAATAAGGCTGCAGACTTTCCGTTTTCCGGCGGAAATGCGGCGGAAAGTAAAGACATCCGACAAAGCTCAGCGGCAGAGACCGCAGTATATTATCGAAACATGTGAAAGGAGAATTACCATGACAGACAGAAAAGAAATGAAGAAAAACAGAGAAAATAATCACGGAAGAAAGATGATCTTCGCCGTATCCGCAGCGCTGCTCACAGCGCTTGTCGCATTTACCGCCTGCGGGACGCCGGGCGCAGCGAATCCCACAGGTACGGGAACACAGACGCAGAATATAGTTTCCGGCGGTCAGAACGCGGAAAATACAGCGTCTCCAGGAACGAAAGGCGCGGCCGGGGAATACATCGGTCTCGAAAAGGCGAAAGAAATCGCGATGGCCCAGGCGGGGATCACCGGGACGGAATTTTTTGACTGTGATTTCGATTATGAGAACGGGATCCCGGCTTACGAGGTCGAGCTCAAGTCCGGAGGCTATGAATATGATTATGAGATTCATGCGGTCACAGGAGAAGTCCTCAAAGCAGAACGGGACGTCGACGACGATTACAGACCGAATTCCTCCCGGACCTGATCGAAAGTCCGCACCGGCGGCATCGGGATACTGTGAGGGCCGATGATTTTTTCCATCCAGATCATGTCGTACCAGCGATGAAATTTGTAGCCGCACTGGCAGAAATGACCGGCGAGCCGGTAACCGAGAGCCTCATGAAAGCGCATGCTGTCGTTTGTCAGGGTCTCGTCTTCTTCCGAAGCATAAGCGATGCAGGCTTCCAGATTGACGATATTCATAGCGCGCAGGATTTCCTCCAGCTTGGCGTAAAGAGCGCTGCCCGCGCCTTTTCCGCGAAAATCCCGGGCGACGTATACCGAGGTTTCCACCGCCCAGTCATAGGCAGGTCTGGAATGAAAAGGGCTGACGTAAGCATAGCCGGCGATTTTTCCTCCGGTTTCGGCGATGATATAAGGATAGCGCTGAAGGATGGAACGGATACGCCCGGCGAATTCTTCTTCTGAAGGAACGTCATATTCGAATGTAATGGCGGTTTCCCTGACATAGGGGCTGTATATTTCCAAAAGTGCGGCGGCGTCCTCCGGAGCCGCCGCTTTAAATTTGTAATCTGTCATTTTATATTCCTCTGTTTTTCCATATTCTCTTCTGGTATCTCTGTTCGCAGTTTTTTTTTTTCGGATTTTTTCATTGTACGATCTTTTCCAAATTTCTTTCCTTATCTTCCTCATCGCTTTTGAGCGGATTTTTCCACGCTGCTTTTTGATATCGATTTTTGCGGATTTTTTCCGTCTTACCGTTCTTTTTCTGCCGTATTATCTTCCGTTGTTTCTCAATATTTTTCCCAGATCTTTGAAAATATCGTGGGGCAGCATGGCTGTCTCGCTCTTTCTCTTCGCGCAGCGGTCCGCCGCCGCACCGTGAAGATAGACGGCGCACAGCGCCGCGTCCAGAGGTTTCATCCCCTGTGCGGCGAAAGCGGCCAGCATGCCGGCGAGGATATCTCCGCTGCCGCCTCTGGCCAGTCCGGAGTTTCCGGAGGTATTGCGCCAGAGTTCGCCCTCCGGCGAGGCGATGAGGGTGCGGTGTTCTTTCAGGACGACGATACAGCCGTTTTTCTTTGCGTAATCGAGGGAGATCTCTTCTCGTCCCGCCTTGATATCAGCGATGCTGCAGCCGCACAGCCGCGCCATCTCGCCGGGATGGGGCGTGATGACGATCCGGCGTCCCGGCAGCGGCGCAGGCAGTTTTTCATCGGCGGATACGGCGTTGAGGGCGTCTGCGTCCAGGATTACCGTGCAGTCTGCGCCGGAGACGAGGATTCTGACGAGGGCTCCGGTACCTTTGGTATTTCCCATGCCCGGCCCGAGGAGGAGAGCGGCGTAATCATTTTCCAGTTCTCTCTGGAGCAGCCCGGCGTTTTTTTCTGAGATTCCGCCGACGAGATCCGGTTCGCAGCACAGCAGGATGCACTCCGGCAGCCGGGGCTGAACGGAGGCGAAAACGGGTTCGACGCTGGCCAGGGTGACGATGCCGCAGCCGCCGCGCAGAGCGCCTTCCGCCGTCAGCGCCGCCGCGCCGCGGTAACGAGAGCTTCCGGCGACGCACAAAAGTTTACCGTAAGTTCCCTTATGACTGTCCTGCACCCGCAGAGGCAGCCGCTGCCAGACGTCTTTTTCTGTGATATCTCTGATCTCGATCTTTTTCATCCTGCTCCTCCCCGAAGATTCCGATTCTGTCTTTTTTGTTCTCTTCTGTGATAATTCTGCTCTTTTTGGTTCCTTTTTTCCGCAGTCTGTCCGGCATTTTTTTTGTTTTGATTATTTTGTTCTTACGGTTTATTTTTTAGTTATATGCCTGAATATGCCCAACATTTTTTTATCTGTTTCTGATAATTCTCCTTTTTCCGCCGTGCAGCCGGCGCGTTATCTGCAGTCTATTTCTGATTTTCGATCTGTTCGGCCAGATCATTGAGGTAGACCCAACGGTCCATCTTCTGCTCCAGATCGGTTTCCAGCTTCTCCTGTTCCTGGGAGAGTTCCTGGAGTCTGACGTAATCATCCGCCGTCTGAGACATCTCTTCATTCAGCCGGGCGATTTTTTCTTCCAGGGCGGCGATATCGCCGTCGATTGTTTCGTATTCTCTCTTTTCGTTAAAAGTGAATTTCAGCTTTTTTTCGCGGACCGGGCGGGATGCTTTTGCGGCGGAGCCTGTACCTGCGCCGGATTTTCCGGAGGAATTCATCTCTGCTGTCAGCCGTTCCAGTTCCTTTGCTTTCATAGCATCCGTATAGCCGCCGGGGTAGTGGCGGACGGCGCCGTCTCCTTCGAAGGAAAAGGTGCGGATGCAGAGACGGTCCAGGAAGTAACGGTCGTGAGAGACGATGAGGACCGCGCCGCTGAATTCGTCGAGATAATCTTCGAGAACAGTCAGCGTGGCGATATCCAGATCGTTGGTGGGCTCGTCGAGGATGAGCACATTTGGAGCCTGCATCAGCACGCTGAGCAGATAGAGACGCCGTTTTTCTCCTCCGGACAGTCTGCCGATGGGCAGGGAATGTTTGATGCTGGGAAAGAGAAAGCGTTCCAGCATCTGGGAGGCGGACAGATAACCGTCCTCGGTGCGCACATTGTCGGAAATGCCCTCCACATATTTGATGACGCGCTGGTTCGGATCCCAGACCTGCGTATCCTGAGAGAAGTAACCGATTTTTACCGTCTGGCCGATGGTTATGATCCCCTGATCCGGCTCCACTTCTCCGAGAATCATCTTCAGAAAGGTGGATTTGCCGCTGCCGTTGTCGCCGATGATACCGATGCGGTCGTTTCTCAGCACAGTATAGGTGAAATCCCGGATCAGCTGTTTTTCTCCGTAGGCTTTGCTCAGGTTTTCGATTTCAATGATCTTTTTTCCCAGGCGGCTGCTGACGGTGCCGATAGAGAGACTGGAATCGTCGATGATCAGCTTGCTGTCCCGCAGTTCTTCGAAGCGTTCGATGTGAGATTTCGCCTTGGTGGAGCGGGCTCTGGCGCCTCTGCGGATCCAGGCCAGTTCTTTTTTGTACAGAGCGGCTCTCTTTCTCTCGCTGGCCAGCAGCATTTCCTCTCTTGCGGCTTTTGTCTCCAGGTAATAGTCGTAGTTTCCGTCGTAAGAGTAGAGACTGCCGCCGTCGATTTCGAAGATTTTTTTTGTCACCCGGTCCAGAAAATAACGATCGTGAGTGATCATCAGTACGGCGCCTTTGTACTTTACGAGAAAGTCCTCCAGGTAGGCGATGACGTCGTTGTCCATATGGTTGGTGGGCTCGTCTAAAATCAGAAAATCCGCGCCGGCGGAGAGGACGGCGGCCATAGCCACCCGCTTTCTCTGGCCGCCGGAAAGCTCTTTCATCTTCGCGTCAAAATCCCGGACGCCTAATTTTGTCATCATCGAGCGGCAGGCGAAATCCGGTGTCTTCGGATCCACTTCCGCCATATATTCCGCCGCCTGTTCCGCTACCGTCAGATCTCCGTCGTATTCCGGATGCTGGGGCAGAAAGGCTCGTTTGACGTCGTTTGTGTAGACGACCCTGCCGCTGTCCGGTTCTTCGATGCCGGCGACGATCTTCAGCAATGTGGATTTGCCCGTGCCGTTGACGCCGATGAGGCCGATCTTTTCTCCTTCGTGGATGCTGAGACTGATGTCCTGCAGCAGCGGCGTCTCTGTATAGCTTTTATTTATCTTATCTGCGTTTACTAAAATCATCTTTCAATTCTCCGAAAATCAAGTGAAATATATTCTGAAAAGGCGACGGTGCAAAAAGAGGAATCCGCCGTTTCAGAACTGACTATTCATAGAATAACAGAAAAAACGGACGAAATCCATGCGAAGCGAAGGGCGGCGCGTATTTCCTTCCGCGTTTTCCGCAGATTCCTGTGTTTCGGCGCTTTTCGGGGAGGATCCGGCAAAGAGGGAAACAACGGGAATAAAACAGAGGAAAATCTATTGTACCGAAGAATCCCTGTAATTGTATGCATTTACAGGAAGAGATACCTGTTGAAATGCGGAAGAATATCATGTAATAATAGAAAGAGAATTGAGACAGATGCAGGCTGCTTACTGTCGGCGAATCCAGATCTTTCGCAGGAACCGAAGGAGCAAAAACACCCGTATTTGCTGCAGGCATCCGCTTTGTTTCTGACAGGTGATGTCTGCCGGGAGCGGAGCTCCGTATTGATAAGGAGACGAAAGTATGATAACGATTTTTAACAGAAAGGAACTCCTGATGACTTTTGACATGCAGAAGCAGGGCGTTGTCAGGCGTATGCTGGTGGAGAACGGGATCAAATATACGGTCGATGTTGTCAATCTGCCGGGTTCTTTTCCGTCTTTCGAGGGACAGAAGACGATGCCGGGAAGTCAGGAGGAAAAATTAGCTCTGCAAAATCAATATACGATTTATGTCAAAAAGTCGGATTACGATACAGCCTGCGGGCTGATGCATCTTAAGCTGCGGGATGTTCTCTGAATTTTAGCCGCGGCAGAACTTCTGAAAGTTGCCTGCATCTCTGTCTGCACTGTCTTTGCCTTGTATCTGCGCACGCACCTGTGGTAATATGATAACGATGTCCTGTGCCTGCCGGCGGAGCGGAAAAATCAGAGACGGTATCGCGGGCGGACAGGACTGGACGAGCCGGTGAAACGCTGCGGCAAAATGAGAAAATTTGCCTGTCGTTTTCCCGTTTTCTTTTTGTCTGATTGCGGGTATATAACTCAGCGACGGTGTCTCCTGTTTCTGCAGGAGGTAATTTTTGGCAGACTGTGCCGGAACGGCCCTTTTTTCGGCGATTTCTGCGGCAGATTGGAAAAATAGATATAATACGAAACAGGAACAGAGTATGAAAGACAATTTTGGAAGAGAAATCAATTATCTGCGGATATCGGTAACGGACCGGTGCAATCTGCGGTGCAGATACTGTATGCCGGAATCCGGTTTTCAGAATATCATTCCGAAGGAGCAGATTTTGTCCTTCGAAGAAATCGTACGGCTGGCGCAGGCGGCCGCAAAGATGGGAATCTCCAAAGTGCGCCTCACCGGCGGCGAGCCTCTGGTACGTCACGGAATCGTGGATTTGATCGCTAAGATTCACGCTATCGATGGGATCGACGAAATCGGAATTACCACGAACGGTATTCTGCTTGCCGATATGGCGGAAGATCTCAAGGAAGCCGGCGTAAATCGTGTCAATATCAGCATCGATACGATGAATCCGGACAAGTTTGCAAAGATCACCCGGGGCGGAGATCTCAACAGAGTACTGGCGGGGATTGAAGCGGCGAAGAGAGTGGGACTGACTCCCGTGAAGCTCAACGTGGTGGCCTTGGGCGGATTTAACGATGATGAATTTGCTGACTTCATCGAACTGACGAGAAAGGAACCGTACGTCGTCCGCTTTATCGAACTGATGCCGATCGGTCATGCGGAAGTGGGGGATTCGTACGGTTTTGTTTCAAATCAGGAGATTCTGGATCGTTTTCCCGAGCTCATTCCGGCGGACGATGAAAAATTTTCCGTATCGAAGAATTACCGCCTTCCGGACGGCAAGGGAAAAGTAGGACTCATCAGCGCTCTCAGCAATCATTTCTGCGCGTCCTGCAATAAAATCCGTCTGACGTCCGACGGAAAAATCAAACCGTGTCTTCATTCTAATGAAGAAATCGATATGAAAGGTCCGCTCCGTCTTTCCGATGAGGAACTTCTTGATGCTCTCAGGGCCTCTGTCGGCCATAAGGTGGAGCATCACATGCTCAACGAAGGAGCGGCGCCCATCGAGCGCGACATGAATAAAATCGGAGGTTAAAACTATGGAAGACAGACTGACACATATCGATGAAAACGGCAGGCCGAGGATGGTCAATGTGGGGGAAAAGGCCGATACGAAGCGGATTGCCGTGGCAAAAGGGAGCATTTATATGCATCCGGAGACGCTGAAGAGGGTCAGAGAAGGATCCATCGTCAAAGGCGACGTTCTCTCCGTAGCCCAGACCGCAGGCATCATGGCGGCGAAAAATACGGCTTCGAATATTCCGATGTGCCACAATATTTTTATCACCGGCGTGGATATGAATTTTGAAATCGACGAGGATAAATCGGCAATCCATATCGAGGCGCAGGCGTCGACCATCGGAAAGACCGGGATCGAGATGGAGTCTCTAAATGCGGTGGCAATTGCGGCTCTCACGATCTACGACATGTGCAAGGCTATCGACAGAGGCATGCATATCACAGATATCCGTCTGGTGAGGAAAGAAGGCGGCAAGTCCGGCGTCTTTACAGCGGAGTAATAGAATAGGCGATTCAAAAGCGGCCACGTTTGCATTTCTGCAAAAACGGGCCGTTTTTTACAGAGGATTTCTATGGAAAGGCTTGAATAAATATAATCATAAATGTATAATTATAAAATATTGCTGATCTCATCGCTGCCGCATGGAAATCGTTTTCGCATTGTGATTAAGTCCGCTTGTCGGAAAACTGCTTCGATTTAAAATGTTGCGCAAAGGAGATACAGCCATCGTCCCCTTTCGGGGATATCCTTTGGCGCCGATGTGACCAGCGCCTCTGCGGCGGATTCCGAACATCGCTCCGCCGCTAATTTCAGGAGGCGGATTATGCATAGAAATACAGGAGGTTGGAATGATGAAAAGAGCGGAAATCTTAATCGAAGCCCTTCCCTATATTAAACGGTTTACGGGAAAGACATTTGTCATAAAGTACGGCGGCAGCGTCATGGAAGACGAAACGCTGAAAAAGAAATTTATTGAAGACGTAGCTCTTCTTAAATTAGTAGGAATCAATATCGTCATCGTCCACGGGGGCGGCAAGCGGATCAACGCCATGCTGAATCAGGTGGATCTGGACGTAAAGTTTCAGCAGGGACAGCGGGTGACCGACGAGCACGTCATGAAGATCGTGGAGATGGTTCTCTCCGGTCAGGTCAACAAGGATCTCTCCGCCTGTCTCAGCCAGCACGGACTCAACGCAGTGGGCCTGTGCGGCAGAGACAGCAATCTCCTGAAAGCCGTAAAAAATTATGCGGTAGGTCAGGACGGTGAGAAGCTGGATCTCGGATATGTGGGAAAAGTTTCGGAGGTCAACAAGGAGGTTCTCACGGATCTCATCGCTGCGGACTATGTGCCGATCATCTCTCCGGTGGCCTGCGGCGAAGACGGGGAGACGTTCAACGTAAATGCCGATTACGCGGCGGGCGCGGTGAGCGGCGCTCTGGAGGCGGAAAAACTGATTCTTCTGTCGGATATCAAGGGTCTGTATCGGGATATTAACGACGAAGATTCCTTTATTCCGGAGATTAATTGTGATAAAGTGAAAGAATATATCGAAGACGGGACGATCGCGGGAGGCATGATTCCGAAGATGCAGTGCTGTGTGGACGCGATTCAGAAGGGTGCGAGAGAAGTGGTTATCATCGACGGCAGAGTGGAACACAGTCTGCTCATCGAAATCTTTACCCATTCCGGAAGCGGTACGATGGTGACAAAGTAAGATAAGATTAGAAGCTGAGGTAAGAAAATGAAGATAATCGAAGGAAAATCCGTCTCCTGTGTGAAGGGAATTCAGGCGGCAGGCTGTGCGGTGGGTCTGAAGAAGAGCGGAAAAAAGGATATGGGAATGATTTTCAGCGAGGTTCCCGCTGTGTGCGCCGGCGTATTTACGAAGAATGTGGTGAAAGCGGCGCCTGTACTCGTGGATATGGAGAAGGTGAAATACCCGGTGACCAGAGCGTTCATCATCAACAGCGGCAACGCTAACGCCTGCACCGGGGAACAGGGTGTCGCCGACGCTCACGCTATGGCGCACCGTACGGCGGAATGTCTGGGCGTCGCTCCTGAGGAAGTCATGGTGTTTTCCACCGGCGTCATCGGCCAGCCGATGCCTATGGACACCATTCTCCGCGGTATCGATATCTGTGCAGAGGCTCTCGCTTCTGAAGGCGATGCGGTTCATCAGGCGATCATGACTACGGATACAAAAGAAAAGTGTATCTTTGCTGAGACGGAAATCGGAGGAAAAACAGTGAGCCTCTGCGGCATCGCCAAAGGTTCCGGCATGATTCATCCGAATATGGGAACGATGCTCTCTTATGTCGTTACGGACGCGGCTGTGACGAAAGAGGTGCTGGAGCAGATACAGAAGACAGCGGCTCATACGACCTTTAATATGGTAACTGTAGATGGAGACACCAGCACCAATGATTCGGCTGTGATTCTCGCCAACGGCTGCGCGGGAAATCCGGTGATCGACCGCGCGGAGGGAGAAGACTACGAAAAATTTTATGAGGCCGTGTATTACATCAGTGAGTGGCTGGCGAAGGCTATCGCAGCGGACGGAGAAGGGGCTTCCCGCATGATCGAAGTCGATCTGAAGGGAGCGCAGACAGAAGAGACCGCTCGTCTGTGCGCCCGCTCCGTAGCGTCTTCCAGTCTGGTGAAAGCTGCGGTGCACGGTTCCGACGCCAACTGGGGCCGGGTTCTGTGCGCCATGGGATATTCCGGGGCGGACTTCGACCAGGGGAAGGTGGATGTGGCCTTTTCCAGCGAGAAGGGCAGCATCGATGTATTTCTTCAGGGAGTCCCTCTCGCTTTTGACGAGGAGAGAGCGCTGGAAATTCTCAGAGAAGATGTGATTCACATCGATATCGATATGCATGCGGGAGTCTGTGCGGCGAAAGCATGGGGCTGTGATCTGACGAAGGAGTATGTGGCCATCAACGGCGACTACCGCTCATAAAACCGGAGTCTGATGCAGCAGAACCGGGCTGTCTGCGGAATCCGCCGGTATACGGAAGCAGATGCCAGGAAATATCTGCAAAGTGCGGCGAAGCCGGAAGAAAAACTGCAGCCGCTGTCTGCGGAGCAGAACGTTGAAAAAGGACAGCCGCTATCGGCGAAGATTAAAGCAATTAATTATCCGGAAAATCGATTTGCCGGATCGGGAGAACTATCGAAAGAAGGTTTTTTATGATAAAGACAGGAATTATCGGAGCGACGGGTTATGCTGGTCAGCAGCTCGTCAGTCTTTTAATCAATCATCCGGAGGCGGAAGTGACCTTTGTTTCTTCCAATTCTTATGCGGGTCAGTCGTTTTCCGATATCTATCCGCAGTTTTACCGGATTCTGGATCAGAAGCTGCTGAGCACAGAGGAAGCGAAAGCCGCTATCGGCGATGTGGACGTCGTCTTTACGGCGCTGCCCAACGGTCTGGTCTTTGAAATCGCGGAGATCGCTATGGAAAAGGGCACTAAGATCGTGGATTTCAGCGCGGATTTTCGTCTGGACGATCCGGCGGTCTACGAGGAATGGTATAAAACGAAGCATACTGCGCCGCAGCTCGTCAGCCGGCAGGTCTACGGTCTGCCGGAGCTGTGGAGAGACAGGATCCGGAACGCACAGCTCGTGGCCAATCCGGGATGCTATACGACAGCCAGCATCCTGGCCGTCTCTGCTCTCCTGAGAGAAGAGGGACTGGCGGATAAAAAGCATATCATCATCGATGCGAAATCGGGAATTACGGGTTCCGGAAGAAAAGCAAACGTCTCTCTGCTGTATGCGGAGGCCGGAGAGTCCATTAAGGCTTACGGCATCGCAAATCACAGACATACGCCGGAGATCGAGCAGGAGCTCTCCAAAGTGGCGGGTGAGCCGATCTGCCTCCAGTTCACCCCGCATCTGATGCCGATGAAGAGGGGTATCCTCGCGACGATTTATATCGATCTTCTGAAAGATGTGACAGAGGATGATCTGTACGCGATCTATCAGAAGTATTACGGCGATGAAAAATTCGTGCGTATCCGTCGGGGCATGTGTGAGACGAGATTTGTAACCGGTACGAATTACTGCGATATCAGCGTCCGGGTCGATCGAAGGACAAACCGGGCGATCATCACATCCTGTATCGACAACATGATGAAGGGCGCGGCGGGACAGGCCCTGCAGAACATGAATATCATCTGCGGTCTGGAAGAGAGCGCAGGTCTCGACAGGCTTTCTATCGCAGCTCCTTAAAGCAGCGGGCGTGTGTTTTTATGAAAACCGAAGAAGAAAGGAGACCCGGCGGAATCGGAAAGCTGAAAAGAAGTCAAACCGCGGAGCTCGAAGAGACTGCGGAACGAAAAGCGGGGAAAACCGCAAAGCCGGAAAAAGCCGGCGGAGGACAGACCGGTGAAACTGCAGAGATTCAAGGAGACGGCAAACGCAAAGGCGCCGGAAGTTTTTCCCGAATCGTCCTGCGCCGGGCAGCCGCCGATGTGATATCGATCAAATGGGCGATCCTGCTGATCGGTGTCTGTTTTCTGGCGCTGTGGGCGGCGACAGGCAGCATCTGTCCGATGGTTGCGTTTACCGGATTTCCATGTCCGGGCTGCGGTTTGACGAGAGCGGGGCTTCTGGCGCTCTCCCTGGATTTTCCGGGGGCCTGGAAGATGAATCCCTTTATTTTTCCCATCGGCGCTCTGATTCTTATCTGGTGCGTATACCGTTATATTTTCTTCCGCAAACCGCCGGTCTGGTTTACCCGGTGCGCGGCGGCAGTCTTAACGGGCCTCATGCTGTTTTATGTATGGCGTATGATCTGTTGTTTCCCCGGCGAAGCGCCTATGAACTATTACGCGGATCATCTGCTGTCGCGGCTTTCTGTTCTCTGGAAATGAAGCCGGTTGGTTTCCTGTCCCGGTATTGTACAGGCGGTGAGTCGTATGAGACTGGAAAGGGCAGCGGATGCGGGAGTCCGCAGAAGATCGGAAAACAGGGTATAAATATGGAAGGAAAATGGTAGGGAAAGACTTGATTGTTATTGTCAATAAAGTTGTGATATGTTAAAATAATAAGTCGGAAAAAGAATTGGTTTTTTGTTCGAAGTAGTATTTGCAGGAGGTTTTTATGGAAAACGGTTATAACAACGGATCGTCAAACAATGATTATCAGTTCACCCGTCCGGAGAACAACGCTTCAAATTACGGAGGCGGATATAATAACAGCGGCCTGGATATGACGCCGATGACGATGGGAGAGTGGATCGTGACTCTGATCATCATGGCAATTCCATGTGTCAATATTATCATGTGTTTTGTCTGGGGATTCGGTTCTACCGGCAATCTCAACCGCAGAAACTTCTGCCGCGCGTATCTGATCATGATTGCGGTCGTCTTCGTGCTGTATCTCATTCTCGCCGTGACGGTGGGGGTATCGCTGACCACTATGGTAAACAGCAGCGGATATTATTATTAAGATACAGATGTATCAGGGAGACAGAGATCTCTATCCGAAAATAAGTAAATAAGCAGCCGGCTTTCCCGGCGGAATAAAAAAGACATCTTCAGCGTTGTGATGACGGAAGGTGTCTTTTTTTTCTCGCAATTTTGACGAGAGATAAAATGATCTGTTAGCGATGGAAGAGACGGGCAGAATTCTCTGCGCACGATAAAAATATCGTGCAGCGCGGAGTGTTTTGTGAAAAATGGGGAGGATATAACATAGCTCCGGGGAAATATCTGTCCCCGGATTGAGAAGGTGCGTTACCGAAGCGAAAGGAGTGTAGGAATGAGAGCGGAACGAGAAAGTGAAAAAGTAGAATATGCGGAGGAGAGGATGATCGGCGCTTTTGAGGCATTTCTTTTTAAAGAAGAGAAGAGTCCTGCTACGATCGGCAAGTATGTGAGAGATGTCAGGCATTTTTATCGCTGTCTGCCTGCGGACGGCGCGGTAACGAAAAAAAGAGTCGTGCAATATAAAACTTCGCTTACAGATCAGTATGCGTTTTCCAGCGCAAATTCCATGATTTCTTCAATCAACTGTTTTTTTAATTTTCTGGGCTGGGATGAATTCAAAGTAAAACCTTTTCGCATACAGCGGACGATCTATTGCCCGGCGGAAAAGGAACTGACTCTGGAGGAATATTATCAACTTTTGCAGACGGCGAAAAGCAATCATAAGGACAGGCTTTATCTTCTGCTTCAGACTCTGTGCGCCACGGGCATCCGGGTCAGTGAACTATCATCCATTACCGTGGAAGCGGTGGAGAGCGGACGGGCGGGCATCAGCTGCAAAGGAAAACGACGGGTAATCATTCTGCCCAGAAAACTCTGTCTTCTCCTGAAGGATTACGCACAGAATAAAAAAATTGACAGCGGTCCTGTATTCTGCACGAGAAACGGCAATCCGCTGAATCGGGTAAATATATGGAATGATATGAAACGTCTGTCCGTTCTGGCGGGAGTCAGCCCCGACAAGGTTTATCCTCACAATCTGAGACATCTGTTCGCCAGACAGTATTACAGTGCGGATAAAGATATCGTGCGGCTGGCGGATCTTCTGGGACACAGTTCGATCAATACGACCCGGATTTATACGATGGAGAGCGGAGAGGAACATCAGAAAAAAATAGAAGAATTGGGACTGATATTGTAAAGAGGATGGATCTGAAATAAAAGTAACATAATTGTACTTATGTTATTTTTTGCATACGATCCTATCCTCTGTGATACCGCGCGGCGTTTATAAAATATATGACAATCATATATTTGTCTTTTATTATAACATTTCTGGAAATCAATCACCAATATAAAATAAAAAATTACTGCTTTAAATGGCGGTATTATCAGAGTTTTTTATCTTTTTTATTCTTGTTGCCGCAAACGATATTCCTGTAATTTAAGAATGATCACAATGTTGCCGAATGGCTTTTATCCTCCGGCATATATCACTGTCAGAATTTATTACATAAGTACAATTATGTATACAATTGGCTGGTTTTGTTAGAAACCTGTCTCTTCGGTACTTGCGGCAATCGGCAATTTAAAGAATTTTGTTAAAGGAGGAAAGAGATGAAGAGGATATTACGAAAATCTACCGCGCTGCTTCTGACCGTGTGTATGATTTTCACGATGTTCCCGCTCACGGCCTTAGCGGCGCCGGGAGACTCGGGGACCCGCGCCGCGCCGGATGAAGTAGCCGGAGGCATCAATGGCTACATGGCCGGGCTGAAAGCGGATGCAGATACCAGAGACGGTTATAAAACTGCGTTTGATGTCCAGGAAAATTCAGATGGAGCTGTATACATCGGTTCCAAGTGGAGAAGCGCTGAACTCAACGGTAAAATCTGGGCAGACAAGTCGGTGAAGGTCGGAGAGGATGGAAAGACATTCGACGTGACACTGTCGGCTCTGGGACAGACGTTTGCTAATACGACAGTAACAAGAGATACCGTCGCATTTGATGTAATGTTTGTAGTGGACCGATCGACTAGTATGGGATTCGATATTAATACGGCTGGAGACAGTTGGGATTATCCTGATGATCCTGATAATTCCCGAATGGCAGCAACAGTTAATGCGCTGAATGCTGCCGCTGATGTTTTATTGGCGGAGGGATCGCAGAATCGGATCGGTGTAGTTGCCTTTGCAGGTAGCGTAGGTGACAATATCATTCCTTTGGATACATATAAAAAGGGAGCAAATGCTACTTTTTTCAGCCATAGAACAAGCAGGGAAAGCTGGCGCGAGAGGTCCAATGGATTTAGCTTTAATCCAACCGGTACAAATATTTCCCTTAGCAGTTCTACAAATCCTCAGGAAGGTATACTGGAAGCGGCAAAATTATTAAACAATGCGACGCTTTCTGAAAGCGGAGTAAAACGCATACCGGTTATCATCCTGTTAACTGACGGAGAACCAAATCAGTCTACAAAACAATACACCGGTTCTTCGACGGGTTCAGCTAATGCTGATGGCATTAATGGTAACCAGGAAGATTACTACTATACGATTTGTTCTGCCGCGTATCAAAAAGATGTGATTCAGAAACAGTATCGGGATGAGCAGAAGAAAAACGATATTGAGGCAAAATTTTATACAATTGGATTGGGGATTAACTCCACTGGTCAGGCTGCACTCATGCTTGACCCAAGCCTCGGGGCAGGAGCAACAGAAGCATCAGCACTTTTAGAGGATATTCAAAGTAATCCCGCTTCAAGAATGGGATTTTCTACTTATGAATATGCAGATGATTCATGGACGGGAACCATCTCCAATAGTGACTTAGAAGATATTTTTGATTCTATTATAGGAGAAATCACCTCTATCACCGGCGGTGAATCCGTAGGCGAGTCTACCGGCGGCCGTAATAAGATGACATTCTTTGAGATTCTGGGGGATCAGGTGCGTCTCAATGGAGACTTTGCGCTGGAGGTGCCTACCTATACGACGGAAGACGGAGAGATGAAAGCCGGCCCAACCCGTACCTACACGCTTGAAGCGTTTAAATCAGCAGATGGCGGGCAGGGGACAGAACTGGCCGGCGCCGAAGCTCAGAAGTGGGTGGAGGAAGGCAATACTCTGTATCTCCGTCCGACAGGCGTCTCTGTGAACGGCGGTTCTGCCGGTAATTTAGATTCGAATAATAGCTATGATAAGGCGGCATTGGAAGAGTTATCTGTCACAGTGCGTCAGCTGCAGAGCGGCAAACGTCAGCTGCAGGCGGCGATTCCTCCGGGGCTGATGGCATATAACGTTCTGAATGAAAAGACGACGGAAGGCCAGCAGACGACCCACAGCTATTACGAGTCAGATCCGGTGCGCTTCCACTACAGCGCGGCTCTGATGGATTCGGCAGATGCAGGGACTTATCTGATCGGTGAGCCTTCCCAGTCTTATCTGCATTTCAACCCGTCTTCGGTACAGAATGACGGCGGCGATTATGTGATGCCGTACTACTGGGAAAGATTTAAGGATAACGGCGGTGTCGGAGATACCGTTAATAAAGATGGCGATAAAGTGGCCGGTTCCAGCGATTATGTCACTACGACGGCCTGGAATCAGGGCGGAAACAATGACGTTCGTATCTATCTGGGCAACAACGGTCAGTATACTCTGTCCGGCAAGAGTCTGACGTTCCATTTATTCTGGAAAGACGATGACAACGTAGACAACCAGAGATTTGAAAATATGCGGGTACAGTTGTATCAGGAGTTTACGGACCAGGATCTGAGTACTGAGCCCGTTCAGCCTCCGACAGATGCGAAACCGTATTTTACGCAGGAAAACGGCAATCTCGTTGACGGCAAAGAAGGTATTCCGATGGGGATATCAAATGTTCCCGAAAATGATTCGGATCTGTGGGAACAATTATTCTCAGATCTTCCGGTGTACAGTGAAAACGGCGAGAATATCCGCTACTGGCTGCAGTTCCTTCCTTGGGACGGTCAGGAGGCAGACAGCGACCGCGGATATAAAGTCGGAATCAATCGAGGAAACGACGGACATGAGAATGGAATTCTGATATCCGAGGGTGATTCGTACTGGTTCTGCTTCGGCGTGGATCAGGGACTGAAATCGGACGCGGAGCTGGACGTTCAGTTTGAACGCGAACGCGATACTGTAACGTATACAATCCAGAAGATATGGGATTCCTCTTCTGTGGAAACGAATTCCATTCCGGATTCTGTCCAGTTCCAGCTTTATGCCAACGGCCAGCCGGTAGACGAACAGGGAAATGCAGTAACATCCGGAGATCGTTTCATTACTGTAGAAAAGAGCGAGGGATGGAGCAAAATTCTGACGCTTCCGAAGAACAGCGCCGGGGGGCAGCCGATTTCCTATACACCGGTGGAAACCGGTGATGCGGCAAAGAATTTCACCGCCCTCACAGATTATCAGACGATTCGCGATGATCAGGAGAATATTACCGGGTATAAGGCGACGGTTACAAATTACTCCAGCGTAGAGGAGACGGCTCTTACCGCTGTAAAAGTCTGGGACGACGGCGATGATCAGGACGGAAACCGTCCGGAGAACGTTTCGTTTGAGCTGAAGGCAATGATAGGCGCTGAGGAAGCGACGCCGGATCAGTATGAACAGTTACTGGACGGCCAGAATCAGGAAATTACGGTTTCTGAAGCGGATGACTGGCGCTGTACGTGGAGTCATCTTCCGAAGGCAATCGATGGCAGCAGTGTAACATACAGCGCTGCGGAGTCTGGGGTGCCTGCGGGATATACGTCTGAGACATCCACTGACATCGAAGGCTATGTGTTTGTCACAAATACGTATACGCCGGAAGTTGTGAATCTGACTATTAAGAAGGATTGGGTTGATAAAGATGATCAGGACGGTATCCGGCCGGAAAGCGGCATCAGCGGCATGCTCTATAAGAAGGCCGGCGAAGCAGGTGAGATTACCGCTGTTCGGTCTTTCGCGACACAAAAAGCCGGGGATGACGATTCTGTTACGATAGAAAATCTTCCGAGATATGAGAATGGAAAACTGATTACGTACTATGTTTCGGAGGATGCGGTAAAAGGATATAGTGTATCAGTTGAAGGTGTCGAAGGTAAGCAGCTTGAAAACGGTGTGACAGTATATCCTGAGATGCCTGCTGATGGAAAAAGCGGTTTGATTATGCTGAAAAACTCACATACGCCGGCGACAATAAACTACACGGTAGACTTCGAATGGGACGATCACGGGAATCGGGATAACGAGCGCCCTGAGAGTTTTCAGGTCAGACTTGTGGATTCTCAAAACGACCAGAAGGAATATTTTATTGAGCTGAAGCTGGACAGCAATGGTGACATCATCAGTGCCGGTAAGGCTCCGGGAAGTTCTCTTCCGGAAGGAGTGAGCGCAGCCTGGGAAGACGGAGCTCTCGTGATCAAGGGACTGCCTCAGTATGCGGACGGAGTGCAGCTGGATTACGGTGTGCGGGTTGTCGAAAATACGATCGATCCGTATACTGCGGTGATGACAGATTATACGGTTTATTCCAATTCTTTCACTCTGTCTTACGAAGCGAAACCGATCAGCCTGAGCTTTACGAAGGTTTGGGAGGATGATGGACACTCCGACGCGCGTCCGGAGACGAGCAGCTACGGCCGCTATCTGACGCTGGAACGCAGCGCTGCGGATGGAGATCCGGAGATCGTCTATACCCGTTCTCAGATTGTGGAAGAAGGTAATGCCTATACCGTAACTTACAGCAATCTGGACAAATACGATCAGAATGGAAATCTGTACGTCTATACCGTAACAGAGTCGAATGTACCGAATTACAAAGCGGATAAGACGACGCTGACTCTGACGGGCGACAGCGCATCTGGGGATAAAACGATCACAAATACTTTTGAACAGGAAGTATATGAGGAGATTACTGTTACCAAGGTATGGAATGATGCAGACGGCAGAAACAACCGTCCGCAAGTGCCGAATCTCGCAGAGGGCAATGCCGATCCACTGAATGTTCGTCTGTATAAGACAAACGGAGATCAGAGCAGCCCGGATGAAGGCATCAAGGCGGCCGGCATCAGTATAGATCCGGACAATGAAAATCAGTGGATTTATACGTGGACGAATGTTCCGAAGTGCGATGCTGACGGCAGTGTGATTGCGTATACTGCGTATGAAAATGAGATACCGGACGCATATGTACAGTATGAAGAAAGAGATTCTGAAAGATACGCAGATATCGGTCTGAACGGAATTGCCCGCAGCGAGATTGTAAATACGCTGGAAGGTACTTCAATTGCCACGGGCAGTCTGACAATCGAGAAGAAATGGTCCGGCGATGACGATTATAAGGATACTTCACGTCCGGAAAACGTATCTTTTACAATTTTTGGCGTCGTAGATGACGCTGAAAATGCGGACACATTCTATACGGTTACAATTGAGAAGCCGGATAAAAATGCCGATATCTGGAGTGTCACAAAAGAGGGACTGCCTCTTACAAAAGACGGCAAGCAGGTGAGATATTATGTCGTTGAGAATGGCACGGCGTCAGGTTATGAAGCTGCATACAGCCATACATCGGACAACGCTGTTTCGCTGAATCAGGATAAAGCTGTGACAGTGACTGTAACGAACACTTATACTCCAGATATACATCATTTGAGTTATGATGCAAATGGAGGAATCGGAGACGTTCCCGGGATTGTTAGAGTAGAACCTGCAAACCCTGAGACGACTGTTGCAGGAGAACCGCTGCCGACGTACGCCGGAGCCGTTTTCGCGGGATGGTCTACAGAGACGACTGGAATGATCACCTCGGAAGATCAGCTGAAAGCTGTGAAATTGTATGGACCGGATACGGAAAATAAGACGATTACAGTCAATAAAAATATCACCCTCTACGCAGTATGGCTGCAGGATGCCAATGGGAACGGAACTCCGGACTATGAAGAGACTTCCGCAACGGTAACACTCGTCTGGGAGGATGCACAGAATCAGGACGGTATCCGTCCGGCGAGTGTCAAAGTAACCCTGATCGCTTCCGATGGAACGTCATATGATAAGATCCTCGATCTCACAGTGGACAGCGGCGTTCTGATGGGAAAAGACGACCATAATTGTACTACTTGGAGCTATACCTGGAGCGGATTGCCGATGAGGACAGAGGACGGTGAGCCGATCACTTACACTGTAAGAGAGGACAGCACGACGTTAAATGTTAATCAGCGCGACGGCGAATCCGGCTATATCATCCGGTCTTCCGGCACAGAAACGCCGGATGGAACCGTCTCAGTAACGGATGGAACCGCTGAAATAACGAATACGCACACACCGGAAACTGTTTCTTACAGTATCGAAAAAGTATGGAATCACGAGGAACTGACCGGCAATAACGGTACGGTACCGACAGATTCCACCGCTGTCGTAGAAGTCTGGGGCAATGGTGAAAAAGTGAAAGATACCACAGCTGTTACTCTGAACCAGACAGATTCCACGCATACCTGGAATGGTCTTCCTAAGTACGAAGGCGGACAGCCGGTTACTTATCACGCGGTGGAAACTGAAGTGAACGGAGATGCAGCGGAACACTATAGCGTTACATACGACTGGACGACAGATTCCTCTAAAACGACGATCACAAACACTTATAAAGACACCCGGGACATCACGCTGATTTACGAGTGGAATGACGATAACGATTCCGCGGGTATCCGTCCGGAGCGTATCGGTATTCAGCTGTATGATGAGGACGGAAACGAAATCCAGGGTCTGCAGATGGTTCAGGCAGATGCGAACGGTATCTGGTCTTGCTCCTGGACAGGACTGGACACGGATAAGACTTACACTGCAAAGGTAAGGAGTATCGACGGCAGTTCCATTGAGGGAGACATAACAGAGGATACCGGTCTGAACGCTGATTACGATTTCGGCGTCATGACGATCGGTGCAAACGACAGTGTTATTATTATGGACAGCACCCTGGACGCTACAGCGGAAGTAAAGGTTGAGAAGATCTGGGTTGACGGCGGTTTCGGAAATCGCCCGGACAGCATCACCGTTCAGCTGTATCGTGACGGCACGGCGGAAGCCGTCGCTGAACTCAGAGGAGATGATGATACCTGGGCACACACCTTTGACAATCTTCCTGTGTATAAGAGCGATAAATCTGGAGAGGAAAGCGAATACACCGTCAAAGAGATGAACGTCCCGGCTGGCTATACTGCGATGATAGACAGGCAGACCGGCGGCTACACAATCACCAATACGCTGGACGGCCTCGATCCGCAGAAGGGTCCGAAAGTGACGTATGTTTTCAACGCTCCTGACATGGATAACTATCAGGTATCGATAGCCGCAGGTTCAAAGGCGGAGGACTTAGATCCGGAGACAATCTATGCCGAAAATCGCTGGTATGAAGAACATACTTTTGCAGGGTGGTATGAGGATATCACGCTGAACACTGAGTATGATTTCGGGCGTGAAGTCGTAGACGACATCACACTGTACGCTAAGTGGACGACGACAGGCGATGAAACTCCTGACGTTGACGATCATACGATCACATTCATCTACAAGAATGCAAGTGCGACGAAAACAGATGAAGAGAAGACTCCTATCGAGGGCGGAGAAGAAGGAAAGATTACCGTTGCATGCAAGAGTGACTTCTCCTTTATCGCTTCTGCAGTTAGCGGTTATATTCTCGGAACACCGTCGTTAGATGATGAAAATTCCGCTAAGCTGATTGCGAATGGAAACGGTAAGTTTACTTTAGAAAACATTACCGGCAACATTACGGTGACTATCGAAGCTACCAAGCAGTCCTCCGGCGGTGGCGGCGGTGGCGGCGGTACCGTAACGCCTCCGAAGCCGGCACTGGAAAAGGGCGATCACTACGCCTATATCATCGGATATCAGGATGGTACAATCAGAGCCAACGGCAAGATCACGAGAGCGGAAGTTGCGACGATCTTCTTCCGTCTGCTGACCGACGAATCCCGCGATGAATTCTGGAGCGAGACGAACGAATACAGCGATGTATCCGGAGATCAGTGGTTTAACAACGCGATTTCCACGCTGGCGAACGCAGGTATTCTTACGGGATATCCTGACGGTACTTTCCGTCCGAACGCGAATATCACTCGTGCGGAATTAGCTGTCATCGCAGCGAAGTTCGACGATCTGACTTCCGGTACGAGCAAGCTGACCGATATCGAAGGTCACTGGGCGGAAGATTACATCAATTCCGCTTACAACAAAGGCTGGGTCAGCGGTTATCCTGACGGAAGTTATATGCCGGACAACGCGATCACGAGAGCGGAAGTCGTGACTCTGGTCAACCGGGTTCTCGAACGTGCGGTGGATGTAGAAGGCATGCTGGACGATATGGTGACATGGTCCGACAACCTTCCGTCCGACTGGTACTATGAGGCGATCCAGGAAGCGACAAACTCTCACGATTATGAACGTCCGGAGACAGAAGAATTTGAAGAATGGACGAAAATCGAAGAGCCTCGCGACTGGTCTGAACTCGAAGGTTAGACAGCGAAGCGAAGACATTTGATTCTGTCAAGTATATCTGGGGCAATATGCGCAGATTTACAAAAAAGCGTCTGTGTGCATTTTCGTAAATCACATACAATCGAAACGGCGCAAGACGAAGCCGGATAAACGGAAAAACGGGAAAACAGAAAAGGGAACGAAGCCTTCACGGTTTCGTTCCCTTTTCGTCTTAATTTGATTTTCTGCCGGACTTTCTGTAAAATATGTGTTCCTGAAAATGTCTGTCAGACTCCATAGAACGCCCTTTCTTCATGCGGACAGGGGCATTTTATTTGCTGAATCGGAGAGAAATGTGTTAAAATAAATAGTTAAGTTTATGCTTACAAATAATATCATCTTCGGTATTGCGGCGGCCGGCCGGAAACGGACGTCGGCTGGATTACCGTGACAGAGAGAAGCGAAAAAAACAGATTTATGATGCAAAAATATTTTCAGCATAGGACGGAGTAGATATGAACAGTACGATGATTCGGCAATACACAGATCAAAATGTCTATGAAGCGTTTCTGGACCGCATGCATTTTATTTTCAGCGAATTCGACAATATCTTTGTCTCTTTTTCCGGAGGAAAAGACAGCGGATTGCTGCTGAATATGTTACTGGATTTCCGCAGAAAATATTATCCTCACAGACGTATCGGCGTGTTTCATCAGGATTTCGAAGCGCAGTACACTGTTACGACTCAGTACGTGGAAAATACGTTTGTCCGGTTGGAGGAGGATCCCCTGATCGATCTGTACTGGGTCTGTCTGCCGATGGAGACGCGCACCTGTTTCAGTAATTATCAGATGTACTGGTATCCCTGGGATGATACGAAACAGGAGCTCTGGGTACGGGACATGCCGGAACACCCTTATGTGATCAATCTGCAGAATAACCCCGTGACCACCTACCGCTACCGGATGCCGCAGAAGGATCTGGCCCGGCAGTTCAGCCGCTGGTATCGGATTTCTCACGGCAACAAAAAGACTGTCTGCCTGCTGGGAACGCGGGCAGACGAGTCTCTTCAGCGTTACAGCGGTATTCTCAACAAGAAACACGGTTATCGTGGAAAATGCTGGATTTCCAAGCAGTTTAAGGACACTTACGCGGCGTCCCCTCTTTACGACTGGTCGATCAGCGACATCTGGCATGCGAATGCTCTTTTCGGATATGATTACAACAGATTATATGATCTCTATTATATGGCGGGGCTGAAACCGAGTCAGATGCGGGTAGCTTCGCCGTTTAACGATTCTGCAAAAGACAGTCTGAATCTTTATCGGGTGATCGATCCGGAGATCTGGACGCGGCTGGTGGGCCGGGTACAGGGGGCTAATTTCGGCGCTATCTACGGTAAAACCAAGGCCATGGCTTATCGGAAGCTCTCTCTGCCAGAGGGACATACCTGGGAATCTTACACGAAATTTCTGCTGGATACGCTTCCGGAGCGGCTGCAGAAAAATTATGTGAAGAAGTTTCAGACGTCCATCGATTTCTGGCGCAACGTGGGAGGCGGACTGGAAGAGGAGACGATTCAGGAGCTGCTGGATCACGGTTACCAGATCCGGCGCAACGGTGTTTCCAACTATACCGTGATGAAGAATTCCCGGGTGGTGTTTCTGGGGCCGATTCCGGACGATACTGACGATATCCGGACGACGAGAGACATTCCCAGCTGGAAGCGCATGTGTTACTGTATTTTAAAAAACGATCATACCTGCCGTTTCATGGGCTTTAACCTGACGCGGGAGCAGCGGCAGCAGATCGGTGTTCTAAAAGAAAAATACGGACAGGTGGTGAAGAAGAATGGCGTATAAGAGTCCTGTTTATAGTGTGACGGCGGTTCCTATCGAGAAAATCGAGCCGAATACCTACAACCCGAATTCCATCGCTCCTCCGGAGCTGAAATTATTGTATGACAGCATCAAACACGATGGCTATACCATGCCGGTGGTCTGTTATTATGACAGTGGGCGGGATAAGTACATTCTGGTGGACGGTTTTCACCGCTATCGCATTATGCTGGATTATCCGGATATCTATGAACGTGAACAGGGAATGCTGCCGGTCAGTGTAATCGACAAATCGATCGATTACCGCATGGTGAGCACGATCCGTCACAACCGCGCCCGCGGGACCCACAATGTGGATCTGATGAGCAATATTATCATGGAACTGCATGAGCTCGGCAGATCGGACGCATGGATTTCAAAACATCTGGGAATGGATCGAGATGAGATCCTGAGGCTGAAGCAGATCACAGGGCTCACCGCGTTGTTTAAGGATGTTCAGTTCGGCAGAGCGTGGAGACCTGCGGAAACGGAACGGGAGGACGAGCGAAACGATTCGGATACAGGGGCGAAAAAAGAGGAACGACAGAACGTTACCTCCGGAAATGCGGATGACAGAGAGGAATGATCGGGAGCGGAGAAAAACGATCCGGCTTCTTTGCCGGGATAAGAAAGTAGCGGAAATCCGACGTCCGGTGTTCCCGGCGGATCTTTCTTTTCGCAAAGAGAAGAGGGAGACAATGATTTTTCATTGTCTCCCTCTTTTGTCTTTCCCTGTTTTGTATATGGTTTTTACATATGCGGCGGGATCTTATCTCTTTGTTTTTCCGGGGGATTTTCCCTTCATCTGGACGGCGATGCCCAGAATGATCAGAACGAGACCTGAAAGCGTCGGTACGCTGAAAGGCTCTTTCAGGATGATACAGGACAGTATCATGGAAAGAAACGGCGTAACATAGGCCAGGTTTGAAATTTTCGCCGTGTTTCCCCGGTTGATGGCGATGCACCAGATCAGATAACCTGCCGCGTTGACGATGACACCCATCCATAAAATCCCCGCAGTCTGCACACCGGACAGGTGGATCGGCGTTTTCGTGCAGAGCAGATAAATGCCGGAGATAACAGCTGGTACGGCGAAGTAGACGGCCATCGCCGGCTCCTGCGGATAGTCGTATTTTTTATTGACTGCACTGAAAAGACCGTAACTCACCGCAGCGAGGAGACACAGAAGCACACCCCGAAAATCGATATTTGTCAGATTGCCGAAATCGCCTTTCGTAGCCACTACAGCTGCGCCGGCGAAAGAGAGCAGAGCGGCGGTCAGTTTTGCCGCGGTAAAACGTTCCCTCAGGATAAAACAGGAAAAAATCACTGTCGCCAGCGGCCAAAGATAGATGATGACGCAGGCGTCCTGTGCGCTCAGCAGAGTAAGGCCGTAATAGTAAGCGGCGTTGTAGACGAAAAATCCCATAAATCCCATGACGCATAATCGCAGGTAGTCTGCCGGCCGGAAGGCGGCAAACGCTTTTCGGTTGCCCCGGACGATATTGTAGCCGAAAAGTGACAGCGAAGCGATGGCTGTCGTCAGAAAGAGAACTGTCGTGCTCGACATATCGTTGAGCAGCAGTTTTGTGATCGGCGCCACGCTGCTCCAGCAGATTACGGCACCTCCTGCGAAGAGATATTCTTTTTTCATTTGAGCTTGTTTTTTTCCTCCGTTATTTTTCTTTGCTCAGGGGTAAGTTACATGGGAAAAGCGATCGGCCGGCTCTCTCGGCGGTATCTTTTCTCAAAGCACATTATATGTGGGATTGCGTCGGGTGTAAATTACAATTTTACCGAAATTTACGGCTTTTTTATGTATGCGGATCAACCGGAAAACATCGATGAAATATGCGGCGGAAAACGCGGAACGGCGGAGTTTTTTCTGTGTGATGACGAAGCGCTTGTCCGGAGAGACGGAAGCGCTGAACTCTTTCAAAACGGGAACGCAGAGGAGATAAATTTTGCAGAGATACACTGAATGTATAAATATAAAAATAAATGAATAATTATAAACAACCCGTTGAATTGAAAAAATACCTGTGATATACTCTATCTATCAAAAAGAAGAATTTTGGAGGTATTTTAACATGGCTAAGGAAAAGGCAGTTCTCGCATATTCCGGTGGACTGGATACATCGGTTATTCTCACATATTTAAAGGAAAATTACAATTATGACGTCATCGCGGTATGCGTAAACGTAGGCCAGGAAGAGGATTTCGACGCGGTGGAAAAGAAGGCCTACGCTACCGGTGCGGAAAAGGCATATATCGTCGATGTCACTGAGGAATTAGTGACAGATTACATCTGGCCTACGTTAAAGGCCGGCGCTGTCTACGAAAACGATTATCTGCTGGGCACCTCCTTCGCTCGTCCGCTGATCGCGAAGGAACTGGTCAGAATCGCTCATCAGGAAGGCGCTGTGGCCATCGCTCACGGCTGCACGGGAAAGGGCAACGATCAGGTTCGTTTTGAATCCAGTATTCACGCGCTGGATCCTTCTCTCAAGATCGTAGCGCCTTGGAGAGAGTGGGATCTCAAGTCCCGTGAAGACTGTATCGCTTATGCAGAAGCGCATAATATTCCGATCTCCCAGACGCTGAAAAAGATTTACAGCCGTGACCAGAACATCTGGCATATCAGTCATGAGGGAGGAAATCTGGAAAATCCGTGGAATGAGCATCTGGACGATATTCACGTGATGAGCGTTCCTGCGGAACAGGCTCCGGATCAGCCGACGTTCGTGGAAATCACCTTCGACAAAGGCTGTCCGGTAGCTCTCGACGGCAGAGATATGAATTCTGTGGAACTCCTGGAGACATTAAATACGATGGGCGGCGAAAACGGTGTCGGTACCATCGATATCATCGAAAACCGTCTCGTGGGAATGAAGTCCAGAGGCGTTTATGAAACTCCGGGCGGTACGATTCTTTTCAAGGCGCACCAGGATCTGGAAAAACTGGTATTGGACAGAGATACGATGAATTTCAAGAATCAGGTATCCCTCAAATACGCTCAGCTGGTCTATGACGGTCTCTGGTTTACTCCGCTGAAAGACGCCCTCGACGCTTTTGTGGATTCCACACAGGACGTGGTCACCGGCGTGGTAAAGATGAAACTTTACAAAGGCAGCGCGGTTCCTGTAGCTTCTAAATCGAAGTATTCTCTTTTCAACGAAGAGTTTGCAACATTCGGTGAAGACGATGTATACAATCAGAGTGATGCGGAAGGTTTTATCAATCTCTTCTCACTGCCGATGAAGATCCGTGCCATCAACTGCAAGGAAAACGATATTCCTTCCAAATACTGAGAAATCTGTCACCGAGCCGGGAGATTCTCCGCCGCTGCAGACGGCGGGTTTCCTTGAGGATTTTGGCGGGAGGAAAACCTCCCGCCAAAATCCTCAAGGGCGTTCTCTCCCCGGCTCCGTATGAAAAGATTCGTATATCTTTATTAAGATTAAGCTGACTTGCCGGAGTTCTGCTCCGGGTTAAAAATATCAGACAATAACCTCCGAAGAGGAACCGCATTTTGCGGTTCCTCTTTTTCCTATTCATAATTCTCTGCCTGTCCGAATATTCTTTTTCTGTAGGACAAGATCGTTTTCATCGGCGTTAAGTTATATTACAGAAGAAAAAACCGGAGGCGTTTTTGCGGCCTCTTCGTGTGCAATGAGGGAAAGGCAGGGATAAGTTTTCTATGAAGTATCATGGTCTGACAGACCGCGAGGCTGCCGCTTCGCGGTCCAGATACGGGACAAATATGATTCCGGATTCGGAACCGGCCACGTTTTGGCAGGAGTTTAAGGAGACCTTCAGCGATCCGATGATCCGGATTCTGCTGATCATCGCGGGGATGATGGTAGTCATGTTTTTTCTGGGCTACTCGGAAATTTACGAACCGGTGGGAACAGTGACGGCGGTCCTCATCGTCGCCTTTGTGACAGCGAAGACAAATGTGGCCAGCGATGTAAAATACAGAGAACTGAAGGACAGCGCCAGAAAAGATACCTGTAAGGTTTACCGGAACGGTCTGATGTCGGTGATCGATGTGGACGACGTCGTAGTGGGAGACGCGGTAGTGCTACAGTCAGGGGATAAGATTCCAGCGGACGGGATCCTGGTACAGGGCGAGCTGCGCGTGGACAACTCTGCGCTGAACGGCGAGACAGAGGAGTGCAGAAAAACGGCGGCGTCCGCTTCGGAACGCCTGCCGGAGGAAGTGACGGGGGATACCTTCGTGGACCGTCATTCGCTGTTTCGCGGAGCGGTGGTCTTCGACGGCGAGGGCATTCTCTCGGTGCAGCGGGTCGGACTGAAGACGATGATGGGAAAGATGGCGGAGGAAATGCAGGAAGAAGAACCGGATTCTCCGCTGAAGGTGAAATTAAACAAGCTGGCCGGACAGATTTCAGCTTTCGGATATATCGGCGCTGTGGTGATCGCTGCCCTGTATCTGTTATTTCTGGCGGTCTCTGCGGGAGGCATTGCGCCGTATCTGAGTTCCGGCTGGTCCGTAGTATTTCGGGACGCGGTGGAAGCGGTATCTCTCGCCGTGGTAATCGTCGTCTGTGCTGTACCGGAGGGGCTGCCTCTGATGATTTCTCTGGTGCTGATGCAGAATACCAGCAAAATGCTGGATCATAACGTATTGGTGCGCAAAGCGGAGGGAATCGAAACCGCGGGGTCCTTAAACATTTTATTCAGCGATAAGACGGGTACGATTACAAAAGGCGAACTGGAAGTGGTGGAATTTTTTACCGCTCAGGGGGAGACGATTCTTCCGGAGAATCTGCGGAGATACGGTAAGATCAAATCGCTCCTCGATGTAGCTATCGGCAGAAATACGGCGGCGATGTTTGCGGAGGGTCACCGGGTGGTGGGCGGAAACGCCACAGATCAGGCGCTGCTGCGGTTCATTGGAGAGGATACCTCTCGTATGCTGGAGGATAACGGTCTTTATCGGGTCAGCGTCTCTCAGAGTTTCAATTCCGCCAACAAATTCAGTCAGGCGCAGATCGATGCGCTGGGGATGACTTTTTATAAAGGCGCGCCGGAAAAACTGTTGAAGGCGGCCAGCCGTGCTCTTGACAGAGACGGAAATGAAGTGCGGCTGGATCACAGCAGACTGAACCAGAAGATTAACGAAGCGGCCGGACGGGCCATGCGTGTGCTGGCATTCGGATATTCCCGGCAGAAGATGAGAGAGAATCAGGTAAATGAGGATGTGGTTCTCATCGGTCTGGCGGCGATTCGGGATGATGTGAGGCCGGAAGCGAAGACTGCAATCCGAGAGGTTCAGGATGCGGGAATCCAGGTGGTGATGATTACCGGGGACCGTCTGGAGACTGCGGTGGCCATCGCTGAAGACGCGGGACTGCTTTCTTCCGGCCGGGATCTGGCGCTGACTTCGTCTCAGCTCAATCAGATGAGCGACGATGCGGTAAAAGCTGTCATGAGCGAAATCCGGGTGATCGCGAGAGCTCTGCCTACGGATAAATCGCGGATGGTGCGGCTGTGTCAGGAGATGAATCTGGTCGTAGGCATGACGGGAGACGGCGTCAACGATTCCCCGGCGCTGAAGCGGGCCGATGTGGGCTTCGCTATGGGAAGCGGCACGGAGGCCGCGAAAGAAGCGGGAAAAATCGTAATTCTGGACGATAATTTCCGGTCGATTAAAGATGCCGTCTGGTATGGAAGAACGATTTATCACAATATTCTCAAATTCTGCAAATTTCAGTTAGTAGTGAATGTGGCCGCCGTAGTGGTCAGCGCGGCAGCTCCTTTTTTCGGAATCGAAGAACCGCTGAAAGTCACTCATCTGCTGTTTGTCAATCTGGTGATGGACGGTCTGGGCGCGCTGATGCTGGGAAACGAACCCGCCAGAGAAAAATATATGGAAGAGAGACCGCGGCGGCGGGATGAGAACATCGTGGACAGAGCGATGCTGGTACAGATTTTATTTATGGGCGGATGGCTGACGGCAGTCAGTTTTGTCTTTTTAAAACATCCGTATTTTCGCGGCATGTTTGAAAGCGATGCTCAGCATCTGACCGCGTATTTTGTTCTTTTTATCCTGTCGGCGCTTTTCAATGGCTTCAATGTTCGGGATGAAGGGTATTCGGTATTCAGCGGTCTCGGAGAAAACCGCGCTTTTCTGAAGGTGTTTTTTTCTATCGTACTCGTTCAGTCGACGATTGTAAATGCGGCGATGATACCGCTGGACACTTTCGGATGGATCAGCCGTATGTTCAGTTGTATCCCTTTCGGTATCGCGGGCTGGATCGCCGTGATTCTTCTGGCGGCTACCATGGTACCGGCAGATCTGGTGCGGAAGTGGGTCTTCCGTCCTGTCTCCCGCTGAAGGTCGGGTTCTGACCGCGGGAGTGCGAAGGCGCAAACACAGCCGGTAAGGTGCCGGGTACGCGTCCCGCGTCCGGCGGACAGAAGCAGAGGAGCGGACCGGAGCTCTCGTGGCAGGGATAAAATGCGCCGGACAGATGTTTCTGAAAAGTGTGTGAAAAGCTTCAAAAAAGGGCGGAGAAATATTATAATATTATAATATCTGTTTTTTAGAAATGCATGTCCGGCGGCAGGCGCCGAAGGACGGAGTCATACAGGAAACGGCAGCGCGAGCAGCAGAAGTGACGAAGGAGAAAAAGATTATGTCGAAGAAACTATGGGGCGGACGTTTTACGAAGGCGGAGAGCAAATCGGCGACGGAATTTAACGCGTCCATCGATTTTGACCGCAAGATGTACCGCCAGGACATCGAAGGAAGCAGAGCGCACGCGGCGATGCTGGCGAAACAGGGAATCATAACGCAGGAAGATGCGAAAGCTATCGATGACGGTCTCGTTGAGATTTTAACGGATATCGAAGAGGGAAAAATTGAATTCACGATCGAAAATGAAGACATTCATATGAATATCGAAAGTATTCTCACAGAGCGCATCGGTGAGCCGGGAAAGCGTCTTCACACGGCCCGCAGCAGAAACGATCAGGTAGCGGTGGATTTTCGCCTGTGGACAAAGGAAGCGATTATATCGCTTTTAGACGATCTGAAACGGCTGCTGCATTCCACTTATCAGATCGCGGAAAAACATCAGAATTATCTCATGCCGGGGTATACGCATCTTCAGAGAGCGCAGCCGGTGACGCCGGCGTATCATTTCATGGCGTATTTTCAGATGTTTAAAAGAGATTACAGCCGTTTTGAGGACTGTCTTGACCGAATGGATGTCAGCCCTCTGGGTTCCGGAGCTCTGGCGGGCACGACTTACCACACCGACCGCCGTTTTGTGGCGGAGCGTCTGGGGTTTGCGGATATCTGCGAGAACGCCATGGACGGCGTCAGCGACAGAGATTTTGCGCTGGAATTTCTCAGCGGCGCTTCGATCTGTATGATGCATCTGAGCAGATTCTGTGAAGAACTGATTCTCTGGAGCAGTACGGAGTTCGGCTTTATCGAAATCGACGACGCTTACAGCACGGGTTCCAGTATCATGCCGCAGAAAAAGAATCCGGATATGGCGGAACTGATTCGGGGAAAGACGGGTCGGGTCTATGGGGATCTGATCACCCTTCTCACGCTGATGAAGGGTCTGCCTCTGGCATATAATAAGGATATGCAGGAGGATAAACCGCCGGTATTCGATGCGGCGGAACAGCTTTCATCCTGTATCAATATCTTCGCGGATATGCTGGATACGATGACGCTGAAGACAGATACTATGGAAAAAGCCGCGAAATACGGCTATATGAACGCGACGGATGCGGCGGATTATCTGGTTTCTAAGGGAGTGCCGTTCCGGGAATGCCACGCCGTCATCGGAGAGATCGTCTTATATTGCATCTCTCACGGCAAGGCCATCGAAGAACTGTCTCTTCAGCAGCTGCAGGATTTTTCTCCGGAATTCGGGCCGGATATCTATGAGAACATCGATCTGAAGGCCTGCGTCAAAGCGAAGAAATCGGAAGGCTCCACTTCCTTTGAAAGTGTGAAAAAAATGCTGCAGAGCGCGGAAGCTTATTTAGAGAGCCTGAAATAATATCGTGCCGAGGTTAGGTTCTTTCGTGTCTGTCTTCAGGTGAAACGGAAAGGAGACGCCGCATGTTAAATCGAAGCAAAAGCCGCTCGGCGCAGCGGCCGAAAGAAATGAAAAAAACCGCGGAACGCCGCCGTCAGCTGGATCATGCCGTCGCCCGTCTCTGTTCTCTCAGCGAGGAGGAGGCCGCCGCCATGAAAGAAGTCAATCTGTTTCACTGGGTGTGTTCGATGATGAAAATCTCCGGATCACTGCTTTCCAAAGCCCGTATCGGAGCTATGCTGGACGGCAGTACCGTGCGAGAAGCTACCGTGGAGGAGTACCGTTATCTGCGTTCCTGCGTGGAATTGTATCTGGAGTTTCGGCATATGGTGGAATTCGATATCTACCTCGACGAGAAATACATTCGGAAGATTCATGGAGTTTTGGCAGGAAATCCATCTTCGGAATACCGCAGATCCAATCCGGTGCTGAGAGATATGGAATATAATCCGCCTCACCGGTCTGAGATCGGAGAACTGATGAAGGCGGCCTGCAGAGAGATTATCTCCGATGAGCATTATGAGGACCGCGTGGGCGGCGCGGTGCGGACTCATGATATGATTATGGCTGTCTGGCCGTTTGAAGAACGAAACGGAGAGACAGCTTACGCGGCTATGAGTTATGAACTGCTCACGGCGGGGTATCCGCTTCCCGCTCTGGATATCGATGAAAAGGCGCATTTGGCGCTGGCAAAGGAATTTGTGAAGAGCGGAGCATCGCATCAGCTTTACGCAGCGGTAGTGGATAATCTTTTTGAGCAATGCGGCGGTATGCAGCTGGGTCTATAGTCAAATGTGCCGCGGCAGTGCCGGATGAGATCCGCCGGTGCAGAAACAGGAAATAAAGGATAAAATATATGAAATTACTCATCGCATCCGATATTCACGGATCGGCAGAGCACTGCGAGCAGTTGTTTTCCGCCTGGGAGCGTGAAAAACCGGATAAAATACTTCTGCTGGGAGATTGTCTGTATCACGGACCGAGAAATCATCTCCCGGAGGATTACGATACCAAGAGAACGATGGAGGTTCTCAATTCGCTGAAATCGCACATCATCTCCGTTCGGGGAAACTGTGATTCCGAGGTGGATCAGATGGTGCTGGAATTTCCTCTGATGAACACTTACGAGATGATAGAAACGGATGGTCTCGTGCTGTTCGCCACTCACGGTCACGTATATAATCCGTCCTCTCCGCCGCCTTTCGTGGCCTTCGACGTGATGCTGAACGGGCATACCCACATTTCTGCGCTGCAGAATCTGGAGGAATTTTACTATGCGAATCCGGGTTCTGTGTCGATTCCGAAAGGCGGTACGCAGAATTCCTATATGACTTATGAAGATCGGTGTTTTGTCCTTCATCGTCTTTCTGACGGTGCGGAGACAGAACGGATGCAAGTGGAGAAAAAGAAATGATCGACGCTGTGACGCGGGGGGATCTGGCGATTCTCGATTTTATGCAGGCTCATCTGAGCTGCGGTTTTCTGGATACGGTGATGCCGGCGTTGACGCGGCTGGGCGACAGCGGTGTGATCTGGATCGTCCTTGCGGCGGCTCTTCTGTTATTTCCGAGAACGAGAAAATACGGGCTCGCAGCGGCGCTGGCGCTGGTGATCGGCGCGCTCCTGTGCAATGTGACGCTCAAACCGCTGGTCGCGCGGCTGCGGCCGTTTGAGATTGCCGATACGATGCGGCAGCTGCTGATCGACCCGCCGTCGGATTTTTCCTTTCCGTCGGGACACACCACGTCTTCGTTCGCGGCGGCTACGGCTCTTGCGGCTGCCAGAGCCCGGGGATGGCCGGCGGCGATGATCCTCGCGGCGGTCATCGCGTTTTCACGCCTCTATCTTTATGTCCACTATCCGACCGACGTGATCGCTGGAGCGCTGATCGGAGCTTTTTCGGGACTGGCGGCCTATGCGCTAGTATGGAATCCGCGGAAAAAGGAACGGAAGCATACGCTGTAATACACGGAAACGGACGTTGCAAGCGTTCGGCAGAGGAGAATTCTATTTTATGAATACAGAACAGGTCTACAGAGATCTTTCCGGTCTGGTCCGCGATGAGAATTGTATCGTGAGAGATGCTCTGATGAAAAATTATACGACTTTTAGAATCGGAGGTCCGGCGGACCTCCTGATTCAGCCGTCTTCGGAGGAAGAACTGATCCGAATCGCCGCATATCTGCGGCAGAAAGATATTTCGGCGGTGGTTCTCGGAAACGGTTCCAACGTCCTGGTAAAAGACGGAGGAATCCGCGGCGTAGTGATTAAAATCGGAAAAAATATGGGAAATATCCGCACAGAAGGCGAAGAGCTTACGGCGGAAGCGGGGGCGCTTCTGTCGGCGGCGGCTTTGGCCGCCGCCGACGGAGGTCTGACCGGTATGGAATTCGCCGCAGGAATCCCAGGCAGTGTGGGAGGCGCCGTGTTCATGAATGCGGGAGCTTACGGCGGAGAGATGAGTCAGATTATCGTTTCCTGCAGAGCTCTGATGCCCGACGGCGCGCTTCGCGAATTTTCCAAAGAAGAGCTCAAGCTGGGCTACCGCACCAGTGTCTTTTCTCAGAACGGCGGGATCGTCACTTCCTGCAGGATGAAGCTGCAGGCGGGCGACAGAGAAACGATCTACGGTTACATGAGAGAGCTGGCGGGCCGCAGGACAGAAAAGCAGCCGTTGAATCTGCCCAGCGCCGGCAGCACTTTTAAGCGGCCGGAGGGTTATTTCGCCGGAAAACTGATTCAGGATTCCGGATGCCGGGGGCTTCGCGTGGGCGGAGCCCGTATTTCGCAGAAACATGCCGGATTTGTGGTGAATGAGGCGGACGCTTCGGCAGAAGATGTGATACGGCTGATCCGGCTGGTGCAGATGAGAGTCAGGGACTGCTTCGGCGTAGATCTGGAGCCGGAGGTGCGGATTATCGGAGAAAATTAAATGGAAAAAATGCAGGAGAAAGAGCAGAACAACAGACTGAAATTTGACTGGCATACGCATACCGTCTATTCTCATGGAAAAGGTACGATCGAAGACAATGTAAAGGTGGCGATTGAGAAAAATCTCACGTCGATCGCTATTACAGATCACGGTCCCGGTCATGTGGGATACGGTTTCCGAAGAAGAGAAATCGCAAAGATGAGAGCGGAGATCGAGGCTCTCGGCAGAAAATACCCTCAGATACAGATCTATATGTCGGTAGAGGCTAATATCATTAATGAATCCGGAAATCTCGATGTGAGACCGGAGGAATTTGAACTCTATGATTTTGTCATCGCCGGCTATCATTTCGGCACTGTGGGAAGCAATCCGCTGAGATCTTTGGCGCTTCACGGCAGGAATCTGCTGTCGGCAAAGAGAAAAGTTTATTCCGCTGCTCTGACGAGAAAAAATACAGATCTGGTCATCCGTTCTCTGAGAAAAAACAAAGTACGCGTGCTGACTCATCCGGGAGATAAGGGCGCCGTCTATCTGGACGAAGTGGCGGAGGCCTGCGCCGAGACGGGTACGCTGATGGAGATCAGCAACCGCCACAGGCAGCTGACGGTGGAGGAGATCCGGATCGCGTCCAAATATGATGTGAGTTTCATCATCGGAAGCGACGCCCATGTGCCTGAAGGCGTGGGAACGTGTGAAGGCGCCGTACGCCGGGTGATCGAAGCGGGGCTGGATCCGGCCAGAGTTGTCAATTTAAAAAACGGGGAAGAATAGAGAAAAAATTCATTTTTCACAGAATTGGCGAAATGCGTGCCGGGATTCTGTCAGCGCTGTATATCAGTGCTGTACCATACATAAAAAACGACAAAAAAGGAATATTTTTTGCAAAAATATAGAAAATAAATAGTAATTTTTATAATATAGCGCCGGAGACGCAGAATCTCCGGCGCTGTGTTGAATCGTCTGCACGCCAAGATCGAGCGGACGCATCAGAAATTTGCACCAATTACAAATCGGAGATAGTTTGACTGCCGGACGAAAATTCAGGACAAAAAACGGAGCCGAAGAAGACCGCCGGCGGCCGCAGAAGAGCAGGATGGTGAAAAATGGAAGCTGTAATCGTAACAGGACTTTCCGGTGCGGGAAAGAGCAACGCGATGAATTATCTCGAAGACATGGGATATTATTGTATCGACAATATGCCCCCGGCGCTTCTCCAGTCTTTTATCACGTTGGAAAAACAAAACAGAATCAATATGGATAAAGCCGCTTTTGTCATGGATATCCGCGGAAGAGAGTTTTTCGGAGATCTGGTGCGCGTACTGGAGGAACTGAAAGGCGCCGGTAAAAATGTGCGGGTGCTCTTTCTGGAGGCTACCGACGATGCGCTGGTCCGCCGTTTTAAAGAGACGAGAAGAGTTCATCCTCTGGCGGAAGAGAGCGGTACGAATTCCGAAGCGATCCGAAGGGAGCGGGAGCTTTTGAAGGGGGTGCGGGAAAATGCGGATCTGATCATCAATACCACCGGCCTGAAACCGGCGGATCTTCAGAATCTGCTGCAGACCATGCTCTCCGGCAAAGAAGAGAGCGATACCTTTTCCATCACCGTGCAGTCTTTCGGGTATAAGCACGGGATGACGATGGATGCGGATATGGTCTTTGACGCCAGGTTTATTCCGAATCCGTATTACCTCAAAAGTATGAAACACCTTACGGGAAATAATAAAAAAATCCGGGATTATGTGATGAAGTTTCCGGAGACGCAGGATTTCATCCGGAAGGCGGCGGATCTCATCCAGGGACTGATCCCGTATTATATCAAGCAGGGAAAGAGGACGCTGGTCATCGCTTTCGGGTGCACCGGTGGACAGCACCGGTCAGTGGCCATGGCAAATCTGTTCTCGGAGATCTTCAGAGAGCAGGGCTGTAATGTGACTACGGTTCACCGCGATATTTTGAAGCGTTAGGGGAGAATGCTGCTATGGAATATGAATACCCATCCTATACCCGGAATTCGGAGGAAGGGCCGAGAATCGTAGTCATCGGCGGAGGAACCGGTCTGTCTGTTCTGCTGCGGGGACTGAAAAAAAACAGCGGTCTCCACATATCTGCGATCGTCACGGTAGCTGACGACGGCGGCGGTTCCGGGATGCTGCGAAAAGATCTGGGCATGCTGCCTCCGGGCGATGTGAGAAACTGTATTCTCGCGCTTGCAGACGAGGAAGACATCATGGAGCAGCTTCTTCAGTACCGGTTTGGAAACGGAAGGCTGAAGGGACAGAATATGGGAAATCTGTTTATCGCCGCCCTGACCGATATTTACGGAGATTTTGAGCTGGCGGTGGAAAAACTCCACGACATCCTGAGAATCAAGGGAAAGGTCGTGCCGGTAACTTCAGAGGATGTGACGCTCTGCGCCCGTCTGAAAAACGGAAAGATCATCCGGGGGGAGTCGAAAATTCCGAAAGCTGTCAGTAAGATGGAGAGTCCGATCGAGGAAGTCTTTCTCGAGCCCTCCGGCGTACAGCCTCTGAACTCTGCGGTAGAGGCGATTATGAACGCGGATATGATCGTGTTGGGGCCGGGAAGCCTTTACAGCAGTATCATACCGAATCTGCTGGTCGGCGGGATCAGCGATGCGATCCGTTCCGCCGGAGGGATGAAAGTCATCGTCTGCAATGTCATGACTCAGGCGGGAGAAACCGACGATTATACGGTCGTCGATTACGTGGACGCCATCGAGAAATATCTGGGGAGTGGCGTAGCGGAATACATACTGATCAACGATCACATCTGCCAACCGGAAGAACTGAACGCTTATATCTGCAGAGGCACGCGCCAGATGTGCGCCGGAAGCGGCGAGCGTGAAATTCTGGCGCAGCGGGGAATTACCGTCATCGAAAGCAATCTCATCGATATTTCCGACGGAATGGTTCGCCACGACGCCGACCGGATCGCCAACATTTTGCTGACGATGATCCACGGAGCATAACCGTCTTTGCAGATCTTTTGAAACCCGGCGTTATACGGGAATCCTATGAGGATTCTGCCGGGGAAACTGTCGGAACTTTTGTCCGGGCGCGGCCGTTGCTGCAAAAACGAAAACAGGCGAACCCTGCAGGGGATCGCCTGTTTTTGGGAAAATGTGACCTCTTATTTCTTTTTGAAGGTCGAACATTCTGTCTCCGCGCAACATGTGCAGTCGGAGAGAATGCCATTCTGACTGGTAACCTTGATTGTGTCCGCTGTGCACAGTTCGTCTGCAAAGTGGACGCATTCAGAAACCTTACATTTTACTTTTGTATTGCTCATTTGAATCACCTTTCCTGCGGCAGCTGCAATGAAGAAATGAGACCGCGCGCTGCCTGATTCGGGGGATAATAAATTGCGGTCTGCCTTACTATCATCACCGGAGGAAGGGGATTTTATACATGAAATTGCGGATCCGTATTTTTAGCAGGAAGCTCAGACGATAATGGCTGATGCCCGGATGAATCGATATGAAGTATCGTTATCTGCGGCTGCGGTATCCGGCCGGTACGCGGTGAGAGAGCTTCTGCGGAGGATCTCTGATTGTTTTTTGAATTTCGGTTTTTTATGCGGGCGCCGTTTTATTTCTTCGGGCTGCAGAGGAGGTGAAGTATGTCTTTTTCATCTGAAACAAAAAAGGAATTATCTAAGATCATACCGGAGAAAAAGTGCTGTACTCTGGCGGAAATCGCCGGTTTTGCCCGGATGAACGGATCGATTCGTCTGATGGGCGGCGGGCGTATGAATGTGTCGCTGACTTCCGAGGACCCGTCTATCGCGCGTCTGTTTAAGCAGATGATTCAGTCCTATTTCGACACGACCACCAGCCTGGATATTTTGCAGGAGACGGCGCTGCGCCGGGGAAAGACGTATCGCATCACTCTGGACGACGCGATGACCGGCGGTCAGATGCTCCGGGAAATCGGTCTGATGACCGTACAGGAGGGCAGCAACGTTCTGGTGGAAGGAATTCCGCAGGAAGTCATCCGCAAAAAATGCTGCAAAAAAGCTTATCTCCGGGGGCTTTTCATGGCGGCGGGCTCCGTCAGCCATCCGGAAAAAGGCTATCATCTGGAAGTCGTCTGCAAAAATGAATATATCGCTTCAGATGTAAAAAAGCTGATGAATCATTTCAATTTAAATGCAAAAATTTCAACGCGGCGGGAAAACCATATCGTCTATCTGAAAGAGAGTGATCATATCGTAGATTTTATGAATATCATCGGCGCTCACAGTCAGCTGCTGGAATATGAGAATGTACGGATCATCAAAGGGCTGAGAAATACGGCCAACCGCATCGTCAACTGCGAAAGCGCAAATCTGGACAAATCGGTGAACGCGGCGGGACGGCATATGGAAAATATCCGGCTCATCGATGAAAAAATAGGGATTCGGAATCTTCCGGATAAACTTCGGATCATCGCGGAGATGAGAATGCAGAATCCTTATGTCACGCTGAAAGAACTGGCGGAAATGACGGATCCGCCTGTGAGCAAGAGCGGAGTCAATCACCGGCTGGCCCGCATCGGAGAACTGGCGGACCGCCTGAGAGAGGAGTCGGAAAAAAACTGTGACGCAGAGAAAATACGATAAGACAAAAGAAAGAATAAAGAAGGGCAGGCAATCTTCCGGCAGCTGCAAAAGATCTCAGACTTCCGGGATTCATCAGGCCTGTGAAGCATCTCAGCATCGTCAAGTCCATCAGACCCGTAAAACCTCCCGATCGCCGGAATCTCAACGGGCTTTCCGGGAGGAGAGAGGGGGCAGCGGTTCACCGACGATGGCAAAGTCCGCGGCTGCCGGGGATCGTGACTCCCGAAGTATGGAGATTTTTTCCGCGGATACGGTGATCGTCGGCGCGGGAGCTTCCGGGCTGGCGGCGGCCGTCGCGGCATCGCGGCAGGGAAGCCGCGTCATTGTGGCGGAAGGAAATGAAAATCCCGGGAAAAAGTTATACGCCACGGGAAACGGAAGATGTAATTTTTCGAATTTGCGTTGTTCTTCCCAGTATTTTAACCGGCCGGAAGATCTCTTTGTGGAGAGTGTTTTCCGGCGTTTCGGCGTGGAAGAGACGCTTGGCTTTTTTCAGTCGGAGGGCATGATGGTTCGCCTGGAGGACGGCGGCCGGTATTATCCTTATTCCGGACAGGCTTCCGCTGTAGTCAATACGCTCCGCAGAGCGGCGGAGAATGCAGGCTGCCGCTTTCTGTTTTCCGATCGGGCAGAGGAGATTTCTTTTTGCGGTGCGTCTCCTGATGCGGTGCGTGTGTCGGCGGAGGATAGTGCAGCCGGTGTCGCTGAGGATGATGCTGATGCGGCCGCCGCGGCCGGCTCTGTCTCGCAGAGCGGATCGGAGACGGGCCGGTTTTGCGTCCGTCTGCAGTCCGGAAAGACGTTATACGGCAAAAATCTGATTATCGCCTGCGGCGGCCGTGCCGGACTGAAAACCGGGAGCACAGGAGACGGCTACGGTTTTGCCCGGGCTTTCGGACATACTCTGACGCCGCCCCGTCCCGCGCTGACCGCGGCGGAGTCCGGCGCGGCGTTTCTCGCGGGGCTGAAGGGCGTCCGGGCCAGAGGACGTGTGCAGCTTTGGGAACGGTCCGCCGGAAAAATAGCGGAGGAGCGGGGAGAAATCCAGTTTACGGGAACCGGAATCTCGGGGATCTGTGTCTTTGATCTCACCCGTTTTATGGACGAGCTTCTTCCTCCTGCGAAGAAGAGAAAGCGAAGAGAAAGCGGAAGCTCTGCGGAAGAGCCGGCGAAAATTCGTAAGGAATATACGATCGTCTGCGATTTTGTACCGGAAAAAGACGAGGAGGAATTATATCGGATTCTTTCGAAGCAGATGCGGACCGCGGGGACAAAATCGTCTGAGGAAAACAGCCGGAACCTTTTCCGCTGGAGGCCGCGCTCTCTTTCCGATGCGCTGGCGGGAATCGTAAATGAGCGGCTGGCAGCAGTGATTGCCGGGCGGGCGCACGAAGACCTCCGACGCGCTGTGAAGATGCTGAAGAATTTCGATGTACCCGTGTCTCATACCCGGGGCTGGGAGGAGGCTCAGGTGACCTGCGGCGGCGTGAGACGGGAAGAACTGGAGCCTGCGACGCTGCAGTCCCGACTGAGGCCTGGCCTGTATTTCTGCGGCGAGGTTATCGATGTCGACGGCCGGTGCGGCGGTTTTAATCTGCAGTGGGCCTGGTCCTCCGGAGCTGCGGCGGGCAGCGCCGCAGCAAAGAAAGGAAGAGAACGATGCTGAGAATCAGTCAGATAAAGTTAAATCCGGAAGAGCCTGTCTCACTGCTTCCGAAGAAAATCGGGCAAAAGCTGCGGATCAGAAATTTTCAGCCGAAGAATTGGAAGATTGTCAAAGAGTCGATCGATGCCAGGGAAAAACCTCGCATTCGTTTGATCTATACCGTGGATTTTGATGTCGATGATGAGGACGAGCTGCTTGCGAGGGCGTCTTTCTTGCGAGGCGTCTCTCTGACAAAGGCGCCGGATCATACTTACCGCGTGCCGGATCTTTCGTCACTGTCCCTGTCTGAAGAGGAGAGGCCGGTTATCGCGGGGTTCGGTCCCTGCGGCATGTTCGCGGCTCTGATTCTGGCGGAGGCCGGGCTGCGTCCTGTCGTTCTGGAACGGGGAAGGGACGTGGACCGGCGGGCCCAAGATGTGGAACACTTCTGGAATACCGGCGAGTTGGATACCGAATCAAACGTACAGTTCGGGGAGGGAGGCGCCGGTACTTTTTCCGACGGAAAGCTGACGACGGGAATTAAAGATGTGCGCATTTCAAAGGTAAAAGAAGAGCTCATACAGGCCGGCGCGGATCCGGCCGTCGGATACCGTCAGTTGCCCCATATCGGAACGGACGTATTGCGGGAGGTGGTCAAAAAGATCCGCGGAAAGATTATCGCATTGGGCGGTGACATCCGCTTTGAATCCCGGCTGACCGGTATCTGTCTGAAAGAGGACGAACCGGACCGGGGGCAGCGGGATCTCTCTCCCGGAGCTTTGGAAAGCAAAAAATATCTGACCGCTCTGAAAATCAACAGCGGTGAGCGGATGATCTGCAGAAGGGCGGTCATCGCGCCGGGAAACAGCGCCAGAGATACTTTCCGCATGCTTTTTGACAGCGGAGTGCAGATGGAAGCGAAGCCGTTTTCAGTAGGCGTGCGCATTGAACATCCTCAGTCTGTGATCGATCTGGCCCAGTACGGTGTCGAGCCCAACGGCGAAGAGGGGAGACTGGGAGCAGCGTCTTACAAATTGTCTTATCACAGCAGTTCGGGCCGCGGTGTCTATACTTTCTGCATGTGTCCGGGAGGTTATGTGGTGGGCGCCGCTTCCTGCGAAGGAGGAGTGGTCACTAACGGAATGAGTTATCATGACAGGGCCGGAAAAAATGCTAACAGCGCTCTGCTGACCGATGTGCGTCCGGAAGATTTTCAGGATGCAGACAAAAATCCTCTGGCGGGTATCGATTTTCAGGAAGCTTTGGAGCGCGCCGCTTTCGAAGCCGGAGGCGGACATTATCGCGCGCCGGTTCAGCGCGTCGGCGACTTTCTCGAGGGGAGAGACAGTCCGGCGCCGGGAAACGGAAATCAGAGAGATCTCAGCGTTTTGCCTACCTACCGGCCGGGGGTGCGCTGGTTCCGTGTGACGGACTGTCTGCCGGAGTATGTGACGGAGGCTATGAGAGAAGCGCTGCCTGAAATGGCGCGCTGTATCCGCGGATTCGATATGGCGGACGCGGTGATGACCGGCGTAGAGACACGAAGCTCCGCTCCGGTGCGGATTCTTCGGGATCAGAATCTGCAGAGTGTGTCGGTATCAGGCCTCTATCCCGGAGGAGAAGGCGCCGGGTACGCCGGAGGTATCATGTCCGCGGCGGTGGACGGGATAAAAATAGCGGAAAAGATCATTGAAGAAATAACGGCTGATTATAATTTTTCATAATCGTGTAATACAGATGTGACCGTCATGTAATCGTTTCATAATATGTTTTCAATCTCTTTGCAATATTCGCAGGGTAGGATAAAGACGGAGGAGCAGCGATGAAACGAATGAAACGATACGCGAAAAATCTATATCGGTTTTTGCCGGTATCCCTTGCGGCGGTACTGTGTGCCGTCTCCTTTGTCTGTGCCGCGGAGATTCCTGGCGGGAATGCCGGTCAGGACGGTATTTCTCAGGCCGTGCACTGGTATGATGAATATGTGGCCTGTGCGACGGAACGCGGTTGGATAGGGCTGCTGGAAGACGGAACCTTCGGTGCGGAGGAACCCATGACGCGGGCCGTGTTTGTATCCGCGCTTTATCAGATGAAACAGGAGACGGAGGGGGTTGAAAGTATGCCGGCCGGTGAAACAGATCTGTCTCCGAAACCCGGCGGGCAGAGCGAAGAGGACGGGGCAGAGCAGTCCAGTCCGCCGGTTCCTGCAAAAGATCTCTTCGGTGATGTCACCGGCGATGAGTGGTTCGTGCCGGCGCTGGAATGGGCGGCGGAACAGAAGATTATCAATGGAATTGACGGTGATTTCTGTCCGGATCAGACGATCAATCGCGAGACGATGGCTGTCATGATACGGAGAGCGGCATCGGTTCTCTCGATTTCCTCTCCGTCGGACTGGAGTATTTCTATCGATTATACCGATCTGGCTGAGGTTTCCGACTGGGCTGTGGATGGAATCGCATTCTGTGCCGTATATGAAATCATGTCGGGCAATCCGGACGGCAGTTTTGCGCCGAAGCGGGAACTGACGCGGGCGGAGGCTGCCGCAGTACTGCAGCGCGTCGACGGCCTCAGACAGAAAGCCGCTGCGCCGGATGAGAAGGAGACGGCGGAGGAGCGGAAGAACGTGACGGAAAGAATTTCTTGAAGAGAAACATGTGAAACGGGGAGAGAAAAAGCGATTGAATCGCTTTTTCTCTCCCCGTTTGTTTTCATATATATATTTGTGTGTCAGAAACTCTGTCCCGTGTGGTTTATTTTTGCAGCGAAAATACGGAGGTCCGCCATATGCACGCCGGGATGTTTTTGTCAATTCCGGACGACGGGCGTGACTGGATGCAGCGCTATTTCTGTATCAGTGTGCATCCCGTCATTTCTTCCGGCTGCGGGAGATTCATAAGGTCCAGGAGAGTCGGCGCGATATCGGCGAGGATGCCGCTGCCGCGCAGCGTAAGACCGCCGCCTTTCGGTGTGATGAGAAGAGCCGGGACGGGATTTGTGGAATGCGCGGTCACTATATTGTGATTTTCATCCAGCATGAGGTCGGCATTACCGTGGTCCGCAGTAATCAGAAGATTCCCTCCGGAGCGGATCACTTCATCGGCGATCTCTCCGACGCAGGCGTCCACCGTCTCCACCGCTTTTACGGCTGCCTCGAACACGCCGGTGTGGCCGACCATGTCCGGATTTGCAAAATTCATAATCACCGCGTCGTATTTTCCGGATCTCAGGGCGCTGAGTGCGGCTTCTTTGACCTGAACCGCGCTCATTTCCGGCTGAAGATCATATGTCGCAACTTTCGGAGAAGGGATCAGCGTGCGCGCCTCTCCTTCATTGGGCGTTTCCACGCCGCCGTTGAAGAAGAAGGTCACGTGAGCGTATTTTTCGGTTTCCGCAAGGCGCAGCTGTTTCTTTCCGAGACGGGAGAGGTATTCGCCCAGCGTATTTTTATGCTGTTCCGGAGGGAACGCCGTGTGGACACCTTCGAGGGCGGCGTCGTACTGGGTCATGCAGACATAATAGATGTCCTGCGGGCGGACGGTCCGTTCAAAGCCGTCGAATGTCTCATCGCAGAATGCTCTTGTGATTTCCCGTGCGCGGTCCGGCCGGAAGTTGAACATGATTACAGAATCGCCGTCCTGTACGGTGCAGGCGTGCAGAAGTCCGATTTCTGTATCTTCTGTTTCTGTAACGCCGTCTTCCTGTGAAATATGCTCCGCTTCGTATGCGATGACGGTGGGAAGGATAAATTCGTCATTTTCATCTCTGCCGTAGGCGCTGCGGACCGCCTGCAGAGCGGAGGAAGAAAATTCTCCGGTTCCGGAGGTGATAGCGTCGTAAGCCTTCTGAACGCGATCCCAGCGTTTATCTCTGTCCATGGCGTAATAACGTCCGGAGACGGTAGCGATCTTTCCGACTTCTTTTTCAGCCATATATTTTTCCAAATCGGCGATATATTTTTCTGCACAGCGGGGGGGAACGTCTCTGCCGTCTAAAAAGCAGTGGACAAAGACCCGGTCCAGGTTTTCCGACGCGGCCAGATCGATGATCGCTTTCAGATGATCGATATGACTGTGGACACCGCCGTCGGACAGCAGGCCGAGAATGTGGAGAGCGCCGTCTTTTTCTCTGGCGCGGCGCACCGCTGTGGTGAGTACCGGATTTTCAAAAAATGTCTTTTCGCGGATCGCTTTCGTGATTCTCGTCAGCTCCTGGTAGACGATGCGGCCTGCGCCGATGTTGAGATGACCAACTTCGGAGTTTCCCATCTGGCCGTCCGGGAGTCCTACGGATTCACCGCTGGCTCCGAGAATCGTGTGGGGATAGGAAGAGAAAAGATGATCGAGATTCGGCGTGGAAGCGGCGGCAACAGCATTGCCTTCTGTTCTCTCGCTGTATCCGAAACCGTCCAGTATCATTAGTGTCGTAGTCTGATTCATTTTATTTGCTACCTCTTATCATGATGTCGCGCCGATATCCTCCCGGCGGCAGAAAATCGGAAAACAGGGGGATTCGGTGTCTGAAATGCACAACTGTTTTGTAAAATAAAATTATACCAAAAAATTCTCTTTCATGTGTCCTGATGACAAAAAATTTTCAGAGAGGGACGAAAAGAGGGGTTGCCTGTGCTAAAATATCTGTATTGTTTCTGCGCTATTTTCCGGGATTTTTGTGTCAAATGAGAAATCTTTAAGCGAAAATGCGGCGCAGGCCGGCGGCATTCCTGGAAAATTTTTTCGCAGTAATTTTTCAAAGCCGGCGGAAAAGGACGGAGCGGTGCAGGACAGAAGGAGAGGCGGGAAGGATATGAACTGGACGGACGAACAGAGAGAAGCGATCACAGTTAGGGGCAGCGATATTTTGGTATCGGCGGCGGCAGGATCCGGAAAGACGGCTGTTTTGACAGAACGCATCAAACAACTGATCCTGCGGGACGGTATTTCGGTGGATGAAATGCTGGTGGTGACCTTCAGCAATGCGGCGGCGGCAGAGATGAAAGAGAAAATTCTGAAGTCTATCGGGCAGGAGATCCGTGGCCTGACCGGCGGGGGCGAAAGGCAGGAGCTGACGGCGGAGCAGAAAGAGGAAAACCGCCGGAAAGCGGAGTTTCTCAGAGTGCAGCTGAGAAAGGCGTATACTGCGGATATCAGCACGTTTCACAAGTTTTCCATGAATATCATACGCCGCTATTTTTATCTGACGGATATCGACGCGGATTTTTCCATCTGCGATGAAAGCCGGCGTCAGATTTTACAGGCGGAAGCTCTGGAAGAACTGATGGATGAGCGTTTTGCATCAGGGGGGGAAGACTTTACAGAGTTTCTGAGAAATTATTCCGGCGTGCGCAGCGAGGAGCGGGTGCGGGAAATGATTCTGTCGGTTTACCATTTTATCATGAGTATGCCGGATCCCTTCCAATGGCTGAGGGATGCCTGCGCAGCCCTCGGAGCGGGAGAAGAGGAATTTCGGAGATCTCCGGTCTGGCAGTATATCGCGGACCGTATGCGGCGTTCGGTGGAGGAAGCGGGCGAACTGGCGGAGAAGGTCTGTGAACTGACGGAACATCTGCCTTCGATCGTGTCCAAAGCGCAGAAAGACAGGGAACAGATCTCAGCGCTTCTGAGATCGATGGAGGAGGAGTTTTCCGCAGAAGCTGTGTTTAAAGGAATCGAGAACGTCCGGTTTCAGCGTTTTACAGCATCGAAAGATGATAAAGAGGATTTCGCGGAGATTAAAGATCTGGTAAAAAAAGTAAGAGATCAGATGAAAAAATCACTGGAGGACGTCCGCAAAAACTTTTTCCCGATTCCGGAGACGGAAATGCTGGCGCGGATGAACGCTACGAAAGAGCCGGCGGAATATCTGTGCGGTCTGACCGAGGAATTTCACCGGCGGTTTTCTGAAAAAAAGAGAGAAAAAAATCTGGTAGATTTCAACGATATCGAACATATCGCTCTGAAAATACTGCGTCATCCGGAAGCGGCGGAGGAATACCAGAGGCACTTCAAAGCGATTTTCGTAGACGAGTATCAGGACAGCAGTATTCTTCAGGAGACGCTGATTCAGCGGATCAGCAGAGGAGACAATGTCTATATGGTGGGCGACGTCAAGCAGAGTATTTATAAATTCAGACTGGCGGAGCCGGAGATTTTTATCGGTAAATATAATTCTTTTGCTGCGGGGCCCCGGAAGGAGGGGGCCCCGGAAGGAGAAGGCAGACGTATCGATTTAAACCGCAATTTCCGATGCAAGGGAAATATCATTCGCTGTGTCAACGGGATTTTTTCTCATGTGATGGACCGGACACGGGGAGGTATCGATTACGATGAAAACGCGGCGCTGAAAAAGGGAGTCCGGTACGAAGGGGAGCTGGACCGGAAGGTGTCGCTTCATCTGGTGGACAGCTCCGGTATCGACGAGACGTCCGATTTCGAGGATATCATCGACGAGGAGATCGCGGAACTGGAAAAGACGGAGCTGGAAGCACGCATCGCGGCAAAGATAGCGGCTGAACGCATCGGACAGCAGATTTACGACTGTAAGGCGGAAAAGATCAGAACCGTGGGACCGTCCGATATCGCCGTACTTCTGCGGGGGACCCGGGGCGTGGCCGACATCTATGCGGAAGCTCTGAAGCGTGAGGGGATCGCCTCTTATATCGATGCGGGAGAAGGATATTTCGAAACGATGGAAATCGAAGTATTCATGAATCTGCTGCGGGTAATCGATAACCGGAGACGGGATGTGCCGCTGATCAGTGTACTGCGTTCGCCGATTTTCGGAATGACGGTGAGCGACCTTATCGGTATCCGGCTGGCGCATCCGTCGGGGAGTTACAGCGAGGCATTTTTGGATTCTGAACAGCCGAAATCCCGCGCTGCGTGTGAAAAACTGGATCGCTGGCGTCTGAAGTCGAAATATATGCCGCTGGAGGATTTTCTCTGGATGCTGATGAGGGAAAGCGGCTACATGGAGTACGCTTCCGCATTGCCGGGAGGAGACCGGCGCGCCGCCAACCTGAGGGCTCTCGTGGACAAAGCGGTGGCTTACTCCGGTTCACAGGGAAAAGGACTGTTCGGTTTTGTACGGTATGTGGAAGCCCTCAGCCGGAACAAAGTGGCGACAGGACAGAGCTCTAAAGGAGAGGGGGCGCAAAACACCGTACGGATCATGACGATACACAAGAGCAAGGGGCTGGAATTTCCAGTCGTTATCGTAGGCGGTCTGGGACGCAGATTTAATCGGGACAAAAATACGTCTTCCGTTATCATGCAGAAGGATTTCGGCCTGGGGCTGCGCTTTTCCGACGCGGATCACAATTGCTATGCCAAAACCATCGTTCAAAATGTCATCGAGATGAAAAAGAATGAAGAGCGTCTTGCGGAAGAAATGAGGATTCTCTATGTCGCTCTGACCCGCGCTATGGATGAGCTGGTGCTTACGGCAAGTATGAAAGATCTGGAAAAGGAACTGGAGCGTTTTGCTCTGGGACTCCGGGGAAACGCAGGAGACGCGGGGTGCTTTCTCGACTGGATTCTTCCGAATCTGCAGGAGGCGGGGATTGAGCTGATCCGTCACGACCGCAGATCGATGTCCGGAGTGATTCGGCAAACAGAGGAAGAGATGGAAAGTTTCCGTAACAGGTTAGAAAGAGGATTTTCCGGGGAAGGGGAGCGGGAAGATTTATTCCGGCTGATTTCCGGGCGTTTTTCTTTTCGTTATCCTTATGATGAGGATGTGTTTTCGAAGTCGAAGTTTACCGTATCCGAACTGAACCGGATGGCGCGCGGGCTGCAGAACGGAGGTAAGCCGGAACCTGCTCCGGGATCCGGCGGACCGCAGCTTGTGTCCGAAATCGAAGAAACGGGGGTTGCGGGAAGAGAACTTTCCGATATCTCTTCAGCCCGGCGTTCCGAAGGAGAGGTGTCGAAAGAGATGCAGCTTTCTTTTCTGGATCTGTTCCATTCGCCTGAATTTTTGGAGGGAGGGGATCTTTCCGCGGCGCTGGATGAAAAAATCCGCCTGATTCAACTGGCGGAGAAGAAAGGCGAAGAAGAGGACGGGGCCGCAGGATATGCTGCGCGGTCTTCGGGCGGCTCCGGCAATTCGTCAGACAGCTGTGAGAGCGCCGTGCCTTCCTTTCTGCGGGGCGAGGCAGAACTTACGGCGGCCGTACGGGGAATGATCATGCATAAAGTTATGGAGCTGATTCCTTTTCGCGAAGATCTGCAGGAGCCGGAGGTTCTGAAATTCGTGGAATCTCTGGTGGAAAAGAATATTCTCAGCCGCAGGGAGGCGGAAACGGTTTCGGCGGCCCAGATCTCCGCTTTCTTCCGTACGGAAATCGGAAAGCGCGCCTGCCGGGCGGACTGGCTGAAGAGGGAGTGGCCTTTTACACTGAAGAAAAGGCGTGAGGAACTGGTATCAGAAGCTCAGGACGAAGCCGCTGCCGAGATGCTGAATCGCGAACTGCCGCCGGAACTTCTGATCCAGGGTATTATCGACTGCTGTTTTGCAGACGCGCAGGGAATTGTAATCATAGATTACAAGACGGATACTGTCGATTGGAAAAGAAAAGAGGCGGCGTATGAAGAGATACGCCGCAGATACAGGAACCAGATTTCCATATATCGCGACGTAGTAAAAAAGGCGTTCGACACGGATAAAATCGAAATGAAGATTTTTCTGATGAGGACAGGAGAGATGATTGCGCTATAGAGATGAAATGCGCCGGTACAGCGTTCGCCGGCCTCCGGGACAGAGGAGCGGAACGCGGGAGAAAATACATTTTTCCGGGTTCTGACGAGGAACGGAAAAGAAAGATGAGCGGAAAAAACAGTCCGAAAGCCACGTGATGGTTTTCGGACTGTTTTTTATTTTTTTAATGCTGCTCTTATTTTATTTAGACGTCCTTAACGGGAAAGCTGATATAAATAGCAGATAAAGGGAAGGGAAAGGAAACGGGAGGATAAACATGATAAAGGGCAAGATTCACATGGGGATCGGCTTTGCCACAGGGAGAACGAGTTTTCTCAATGTGCTGAGAGCATATATTTTTCATCTGAGGGAATCGCATTTTCTTTCGAAGTACAATGTGCTGCTCTCTCTGTATGTGGCATACGATCCGGCGTATCAAAATACGAAAAAATCGGATTACGATGCTCTGACTGCGGAGGAGAGGGAATTCTTTTACGAATGCCGTTTTCTCGGGCCGGAGGACATCAGGCAAACCCTGACAGCGATGATCGGGGAAGGGGTGATAGACGAATCGGAGAAAGATCAGTTGTTTGGCAGCGGTTATGCCGTTCAGAGAAATATCATTCAGTTTGCCGCGCTCCGTGACCGGACGGATTATCTCGTGTTTCTCGATGACGATGAATATCCGCTGTGTGTTACGCAGTCACAGCCGGCGCTGCTGTGGAGCGGACAGCCGATTTTGGAAGAACATCTGAGGTGTCTGCAGTTTTCGGATTATACCAACGGATATCACTGCGGATATATGGCGCCGATTCCGTCTATCGATTATGACGGAATTCTGGATGAGACGATGTTTCGGCATTTTACCGACGCGATGAGCAGCGATGTCCTGAAATGGGAAAGCGTGGTGCGGGATATGGAGAACGGAGGCGTCACTTATGCCGATAAGAATGTTCTCATAGAGCGCAAAGTGCGGCTGGTAGAGCCTGAAAACGGTGCGAAATTTATCAGCGGCGGAAACCTCGGTATCAATCTGACCCGGCCGCGGAGGGTGCTTCCGTTTTATAATCCTCCGGGAGCGAGAGGGGAGGACAGTATTCTCAGCACCTGTCTGACGGATTATACGGTAAAACGGATTCCGGTTTATACTTTTCACGATGGATTCGGATTTTACGGGTCTCTGCTGAAAGGTGTGCTGCCTCTGTCTTTAAAGAAGATATCGCTGTATGATTCCGCGCTGATCACCGACCGGTTTTACCGCGCCTGTCTGGGATGGGTGAGGTATAAGCCGCTGTATACGTATCTGACACAGCCGGAAGAATATGACAGAATCATGGAGGAATCGAAGGAGCGTCTTGAGAAATCTCTGCCGAAGGTCTGCGCCTACTTCAACCGCAGTGAATTTCGGAATCTGTCGGAAGAATTACAGTTTTATGAAAAAAATGTGCAGTCTCACTATAAGGAATTCCGAGATGCACAGCGCGTGTGGAAAAAAGCGGTGGAAAAGACTGTCGCAGACGGATTGGTGCCGCAGAATCCCGGCAGCGCATAAAATGACACAGGAGAATTGAAGGAGCATTTTAAATGGGCAAACAAATTTTATTCAGAGGAGTCGGAACTGCAATGGTGACGCCGAGGAGAGAGGACGGAACGATCAATTATCCGGTTTTTGGACAGCTTCTGAGAGAACAGGCAGACAGAGGCGCAGATGCGGTGATCATCGCCGGTACTACGGGAGAGGGTTCTACGCTTTACGACCGGGAGCATATCGAACTGGTGGAATATGCTGTGAAAAAGATCAACGGAAAAATTCCGGTCATCGCCGGTGCGGGAAGCAATAATACGGCGCATGCGGTCCACCTTTCAAAGGAATTTGAAAAAATTGGAGCGGACGGTCTTCTTCATGTGACGCCATATTATAATAAGGCATCTCAGCAGGGACTTTTTCTCCACTTTCAGGCGTGCGCAGAGGCGACGAGGCTGCCGATCATACTTTATAACGTTCCGTCGAGAACCGGCGTGAATATTTACCCGGCTACCTATAAACGTCTGAGCCAGATCGATAATATTGTAGCCTGCAAAGAAGCCAGCGGAAATTTTTCTCAGCTGGCCAAGATCGCGGCTCTGTGTAAGGAGGATCTTACGATTTATTCCGGCAACGACGATCAGATTACGTCGGCGCTGGCTCTCGGCGCTCAGGGAGTGATCTCTGTTTTATCGAATATACTGCCGAAAGAGACGCATGAGATCTGCCGTTCCTATTTTGACGGAGACAGCAGTCTCAGCGACAGCCTTCAGCTGAAATATCTGGATCTGATCGAAGCGCTGTTTCTCGATGTCAATCCGATTCCCGTCAAGCAGGCGATGCGCGCTATGGGGTACGATGTGGGCCGCTGCCGTCTGCCGCTCTGCGATATGGATCCCACCAATGCGGAAAAACTTTACTCTGTTTTGAAGCAGTACGGACTGGTGGAAAATGTTAAAGCGGGGTCTGTTACCGTAAGACGCGCTTCCGGAACGGGAAGGGTTCTTCAGAGTAATGTTTAGCAAACGCTGCCGCAGGACGGCTGCGGCCGAAATTGATTTAGAAATTGAAGTGTAAAAAAGATAAATAAGAAAAACAGGAAAAGAACGGATGAGAAAGCAGGCGATCATCCGTTCTTTTTTGATTCGGCAGAATAATTCCTGAGGACAAAAAATGAAAAACGAGCGCCCTCATGGACGCCCGAGCTGGTCGAGGTGACAGGATTCGAACCTGCGGCATATTTATCGAACGTCTGTTTTTCAATACCTGTATGTATGGGTGTCCCTGTGGGTGTCCTGAGCTATCCGTTGTCTGCCAGGGTGTCCGGAAAATTGTCATTTGAGTGAAGTCGATTGATCAGATTTCTGGCTGCGTTAAAGGACCTCTCTGTTGAGTGGGTGTATATTTTTGAGGTAATGGTAATATCTGAATGCCCCATCAGTTCTTTTGCTACATTGATGGGAACGCCCGCATCCTGCAAATCAGTGCAGTAGGTGTGCCGATAGCAGTAGAGAACCAGATCGTCAGCCACGCGATAGGGCGGCAGAGCTTTTCCGTTTATCTCCTGGCACCCCATCAGGATGTTCAGATCATTTTTAAAACTCTGCCAGCGGGTCTTTATGACATTGGCAGTCATACGTCCGCCGGAAGTGTTGCGAAGCACATAATCAAAAGGGTCGGTGCTCCACCGGCATTTTAATTTGTACTGCTTTAAATCGGAAACAAAGGCGTCCGGAATCGGAATGGCCCGGAATCCCGCTGCAGATTTTGGATCACCCACACCGCCGCAGCGTTTGATAGTACCTTCCACCTGCAGAATCTTCTCCTCGAAATTGATATGGCGCCACTGCAGCGCACAGGATTCCCCGGGACGGAGACCGCAGTATAACGATAATTTGATCAGGATACCCGCAGGATGTGTTTCGGCAAGCTGCAGGGTATATTTCCGTTCGATATCAGTGATGGCCCGTCTGCCGGTTTTGGTTCCCTTTGGCTTTTTGATCCGTTCGGCGGGATTCTCGAGAACGAGATTGTTTGCTTTTGCAGCGTCAAACATGCTCCAGGTGAGCTGGGTTACGCGGTCGATCATTTTTTTGCTCATACCGCTGAGACGATTGACCATCTTTTGGACGTGGATCGGCTTTACGGTATGGATGCGCATACTTCCGATTTCCGGGAGAATATGGTTGCGGATCACGTTGGCGTAGCTCTGAAATGTCTCTGCACTGACAGAGGGGCGCTTATAGCTTTCCATCCATTCATCTGCCCAGTCGCGTACCAAAATACTTTTGGTGATTTTTCGTACACCGTTTTCGATTTCCTGGCGTTTCTTGTATTCTTTTACAGCCAGCTCTTCTTTAGTGTCCGCTCTGATTTTGTAGACTTTACCGTCAATGGTGATATTTTTGCTGTACTTGTATTTTTTCACAGTATCATCCTCCTATTTCTATCCATGTCCTCCTTGCGGAGGAGGCAACAAAAGGGTATAAAAATACCCGGACTTGAAAAATCCGGGCTGCGATGATACAATTTCCTTGGTTTGAAGAGGTTGTATTATGCAGCCCTTTATTGAAACGTCTTCTGTTGGCGCAGGAGGCGTTTTATTTGAATTAGAATTAGTTGCTATAAAATGTGTTGAACTTTAGTTCAAAAAACGGTATAATATCTATACAGTTGAATAAACTAAAAAGTACAAGGCATATGAACTTTGAGGATACTTCCTTACAGGAGGTTTGATCCAAAGGGATTATGCCTTCTTTGTTAGTAGCATATATTTTTTAAAATCATAAATAGCAATTAATTTTCTAAAATTCGTTTTGAAGTTTTCTTTTTCCCCAGCTTTGAATACCTCATTAAAATGCTCTCTGAGAAAATCTCCTATTTCTTCTGTCGGTAAATTTTTTGCGCATTTTTTTATATACGATACTTGTCTGTAAAAATGCCCTTCGAAATGTTTTTTGATATCTGCAATATTGTCGAAAGTTAGATTTTCTTTTGTATAGTGTCGATCATTAGAATCTAAAAAATCATCACTATTATCAATGTTATCTATTATCATGAAATCATCGGAAATGTTTTCTATAGAATAATTTAATCCTGATATGTATTTGTAAATAGGTAAATAAGTTTTCTTATTAATCATACGAATATTCCAGAGTGTTCGTGTTAATAGTAGCTCATTCATCAAATATGGTTTATTATCAAATAAAATGTCTTCTAACATATCTTCGAGAGTGAAGTTATCAAATCCCACACTTGAAATAGCATCTTTCTTGCCGAAATATAGTGCAACTTGAGAGTCATCAATATCAGGGCTGTTAATATCGCCAAATATCACTGTATTTTTCGCTTCTACAGAGTATACATAATCACTTACCATATCCTGCAGCTGTCGGGCAAGTTTTACTGGAACGGAATTCTTTATTTCGCAGAAACATTCATATAAATCTGAGAAATCCTCTAAAATGAATTCAGTCATTTCCAGTGTTCCGGTGTTAAATTCAACAGTACGTTTTCCGATTTCATTGTTTCCGTCCCGCGATCTGGAAATAAAGATTAGATTGTCCTTAATCAAAGACAACTGTTCTCTGTTGAGGCAATTTGCGATTTCCTGCAATAATTTTCTTATGTTGATATCGCCAATATTATATCCTATGAAAATAACTGGATTTTCTACAAAAATTGTGAGTAATTTTGCGGATAAATATTTTAGTTTGTTATCGAAATGCTCATAGTCTTCTTTTGTCAATACGATCGATGATGGATCAGAACATGAACCGTGGATTTTATATATTTCGAATATATTTAGTGCGTTTGACAATAAAAGATTGTCTTGTCCAATCATTGTTTGGAAATCACGAAATATCCCATTAAGAATGTTGTCATAGTTTGTAGTTATAACGCCAGCAACTTTATTATGATTCTTCTCAAGACTCGAAATTTCAGGATAATGTTCTTTTGAAGGATCAATTCGGGTTTGTGAGAGTTTCTTTGCAATATGAAACTTAAAAGGGCTTAGGTTTCCGTCGAGAATCTTATGTAGTTCGTCAGATTTGAATAAATCAATCACAGCGGACTCATTATTGTAAAATGAAGCGTTGAAATCCTGTTCAATAACGCTTGCTATTTCTGGGTTTACCCAGAAACGTTTTTCATTTTCAGGGATATCACTTTGTTGCTTCAAAATATTATTTTCTATGCGACCTCGTAATAGTTTAAATTCGAGTTCATCTTTGTCAGGATGAGCATCTCTCCAAAGGGACTGTAAAAGATCATTCCAATTAGGAGAATCAGAATAGCGCATAGAAAAGCCAGCCCCGATAAAAAGATAAGGGAGATGTTGAAATTTTGAAAATCGTTTAAGAATCTCAGCTTTGACTGTCTCTTTTTCCATTCGTGGATCCTTTCTTGCAGCTTTTGTGATAGGTGCTCTTATCATTTTGTCCGCCCCCTTATGTAAATAGAGAGGCGGACTACATTAAACGAAGATAAGTTAGATTAGTTTTTTACTGGGATATTGATTTCAACCGGATCACCGACGGAATCAAATGAATCATTGTGTGGCGCATTAATATGGATTGTTACGTTTGCCAGGTCATCAGCACTACTGTTTTTTAAAATAAAAATTACATTGCCTGACTTTTTTACGTTTCCGATGAAATCACCGCCTACACTATCGCTCAGAAATACGCTGGCACTTACCTGTTCTTTTGTATTGGTTGTCATTACTGATTGATCCGGGTAGAAACTGATGGTGTCATCTGAAGTATTTTCAACATCAAAATGTACTACAACGACAGCAGCTTCCTTATCTTTTTCGAGATCCAAGAGAGAAGCGGCATCATCAGTTGTGGCTACCAATTTTGAGATCTGAATTTCTGATGTTGAATATTTTATAGGTCCAGTTTCTCCTCCCAAGTTGATATCTTTGTTCGTGTAAACAACTTCTTTTCTCATTCCGTTTTGTTCTGTAACTTTTCCAACATCTGAATCAGTTTGCTTTTCGGCTTCTGAAGACAGTACAGAAGAATCATCTGATGCTGTACTTCCGCATGCTGCAAAGCTCACACACATAATAGCGGCAAGACAAAGCGTTAAAATTTTCTTTTTCATTTTTATCCTCCTTGTATAAGTAAAATAATTGATAATCAATAGGACATATTTGCAAACATAAATGTTGCAAATAAATTAAATAATCCATTCAGGATTTAACTTACCGATAACTTGCCCAAAACATTTGTATGCATAGTTCTTTTCCGGCATAATGTCTACGGCGTCATTTTTCAAATTTCAACCGCAACAGTTCCTCGTTTAACCCTTCCGCATATGCAATCTGGCGACAGCTGAATCCTTCGTACTGATAGATCAAATCATCCGGAATCAAGAGTTCTGCTGCGAAACGATTCGCTTCCATTTCAATCCGGTCTGAGAGAAACAATGTCTTGTGCCGTATAAAATAGCAGTTTTCATTACGATGCATGATAGCGTGGCCCAATTCATGTGCCATAACCAAACGTTTTTCGCGCTCAGGCAGATTCTCATTTAAGAAGATACAACGATGCCTTTTTAGATACATATAGCAGCCACAACGGGATCCAAGTGCCCCAATGAGAACTTCTATATTTAAAGCCTTTGCGATTTCAAACGGGTTTCTTGTTTCATATTTATGGATGTAACGAGAAACAATTTTTTGTATGTCATTTCTCAACGCACACACCTACTTTTTATTTTTATTCGGATTATATAATTCCTTATTAATGAGTTTGAGTCGCTTTAACATAATCTCAACCTGTGCAGCAAACATTTCTCTGTCAGCTTCAGGGATGTCCTCTCCGTCAAAACTGGCCGGTCCAGCCTCTTCGTTCGAAAGCTTTTCCATTATATTTTTTAAGTCGTTGGCAATATCACGTTCGTCTTTGGAGGTTAAATTCGATGGCGTGTCTGAAGGGGAGGATGATTTAGATTCGATTAAATCTGATTTTAAAATACCGAAGTAGCTTGCGAGGCGTTCGATTTTATCAATACGCGGATATTTTTTCCCCGTCATCCATTCGCTAAATGTTGGTGCCGATACTCCAACTATATCGGCCATTTCACGTTGTGTTTTTCCTGATTTCTCTACATAATATTTTAAATTTTTTGCAAATACATCTTTAGACCAAGTCATATTCTCTCCGCCTTTCATTTTATGTGTATATACTACACTATATTAGCTTAAAAGTAAACTGGAAAAGTTATAAAAATAGCTTTTAGCTATTGACAGGAATAGCGAACGGTTTTATTATGGAATAGGAAATTAACTTAAAGCTAATGGCGCGAGAGGAGGTATAGCATTGCCAAAGATAACCTTAAAAGCTGCCAGAGTAAATAAAAATCTTACTCAGCAAGAAGCAGCTAATTTGATTCAAGTGAGTCTTAGCACTTTAAAAAGCTGGGAGAGAGGAAAATCTTTTCCAACTCCACCGAAGATTGAACGCATCTGTGATGTTTATGGGGTGTCATATGATCAAATTTTTTTTGGCTGTTAATTAGCTTAAAGCAAATAACAAAGGAGGAACAAAATTTATGAATGTGACAGAAATCAAGTTTACAAATTTCTCATCCACGGAGCGAGAAGAACTCAAAAAACAGCTGCGGCAAGAACTGGCAGAAGAAATCATAGACTCGAAAAGATGTAAAAACTGTAAGTTCTTTTGCCAACATTATGCGAAAGCAACACTGGAGACTCCGTGGGCGAAAGATGATTTTTTCAAAGTCGGTGGCGGACATTGCACTGCTGTCCGAATAAAAAACAGAAAGCCAGATACACCGGCTTGTGCCTTGTTCGAATTCAGTCCGGATACGCTGGTTGGCTGCTTATTGGAAAAACAGTGAGGTGGAGGTGAGAAAAATGCATCATTACATAACAAAATATGAAATAAACGGAGAGCGTTATGTTGAAGCATGGATACAAGTTAACTTACTTGGGAAAAGTTTCTGCTTTAGCAGAAGAAAAGTAAAAATTTAATGCTGGTATCTGTGCCTGCAAAACACAAATACCAGCAAACGTAATCGTAGGCGGTGAAGCCTAATTCTTTACCCAGCCATTTCCGGGTTTCTGAGTTGGAGGCAGTCTGTCACCCTGATCAATGTGTACAATTCTGCCACCAGGTACATTTCCGCCTCTGGGACCGACTTCCTGATATGTTCCAGCAGGGCGATTATCGGTGCCTGGTTTTATGGGTTTCATAATATCACCTTCTTTCTGTAGTAATTAAACAAATGTTCATCTACATATTGTATTTTACACTCTTATTTTAGAAAGGTCAACACTATATGAAGAAACACGAACAAATATTCTCTTTCATCAATACAAAGAGAGCAGAACAGGGCATCTCAAAGAAAGAATTCACGAAGATGATCGGCTGCACTCAGAGAGCATTTCGGTACTGGGAACTTGGAGAACGCAGGATATCGATAGATACAGCGGATAAGGCGCTGAAAGTGCTGGGAGTATCGGCTGTGATTGGAGCAGAGGAGGTGAAAACATGACAAAGACGGATATCAAACGTCAGCTGGAGTCTGCAACGGGCAAATCATTTCTTTGTATCTCAGAGATCGCCCGCTGTCTCGGTATGGGAAAAGACCACACGCGGACACTCCTGGCGGGATTGGATTATCTGCCATCCGGGCGCGAGAAAAGGTACTTAATATCCGATGTCGCAGAACGAATTGCAGAAAAAAGACGCTGTTAGCCATCTTTGGGATAGTACGCATAGAGCAGGAAAGGAGTCTTGTGAATGAAAAAGTTAATTGTTGGCACCGCACTTGCAGCCGGCTATCTCATTCTCTGTCGTCTGATGCGCGGCTACTGGGCATTAGACGGAGATCTGATCGTGATCGCTATGGCGACAGTGGCTTACCTGATTTTGGACAAGATGTCAGATAAGGATCAGCAGCCGGCGCAGGCAGACGATGAGCCTACATATATCATTTCAATCCACAACCTCCTCACGGAGGGTGACCCAAAAAAGATATCATAATATGGAAGAAAAGACAATATTGATGATGGAAATATAGGAGTACGAATATGCTGCAGAAAAAATATGAAATCGTAAAAGAGATTGCAGTAGCTCCTGCAGATGTTAACGGGTGGTCACTACAGCTGAATTTGATTAGCTGGAACGAAAATGCACCGAGATACGATTTGAGAGCATGGTCAAAAGAACGGGAGCGCATGAGCAAGGGGAAGACGTTGAGCACAGAAGAATTAATGTGGCTGAAGAATGTACTGGAAGGGATGGATATTTAAATGGTTGGGGAAATTGAAATGGACAGCTTTTACGGTACATGTAAGTTTTGTGGGCAGATGAAAATGGTGGATGCTGCAGATGAAGAGGATGCAAATGTAAAAGTAACGAATTCCTGTAGTTGCCCAGATGCCAGACTGATGAGAAAAAGAAAACAGATCAGGACTTTAATTACACAGATATGTGGAGAAGAAGGGGCAAAACGAGGGTTTGAACAACTGGACAGCGAACAGATGACGATTATTATCCAACTGGCAGAGATGGTGGAATCCGGACACGTTATAAGTGTAAATCTTCGAATGGCCGATTCTGCGATAAAGCTCAGCACGAATGCAGACGGAATTTTAAAATTTCGGCGAGACCGGAGTGAGACGATAGAGGAGGAAATATGATTGACTATTATAAGACCTGTGCTGTAGCCAAACCGGTAGATAAAAAGAAAAAGAAATTGATGAATGGATATAAGGACAAGCCAAACCGGATTTGTGTGGAGTGTGGGACCGGATATGCGGAAAGACACGAGATCTTTGGCGGAGCGAACCGCCAGCACAGTATCGAAGACAAATTACAGATTGATCTCTGTAAAGAATGTCACGATCGGTGGCATCGCGGGACGGATGCTGAAACCATAGAATGGAGAGAAAAATGGCGCAGCAGAGCGCAGCGTTGTTATGAAAAACGCATGATCGAAGCTGGCGCAAAACCGAAAAGAGCGCGAAAAATTTTCATGGATCGATATGGAATCAATACATTGCCGGAGATCCATTAACTAACTCTGATATGAGGAACGAATCTGCCTGAAACAGAAGAAATGGGGAAAGGCATTCGTTCTTTATATATAAGGGAGCGGCCACCTGACAACTGAATATTGATAAGTGACTCTTACGAAACAATCTCGGCCGCTCCTGCTTATCGGATAAAAAGCCCTGGCATCCGCCAGGGCATCGTTATAGCCAATTTCAAACGGGCGCCGGCGCGGCCGTAATATATCTTGATAAAGATATTAATCTAAGGGACATGAGATGAAAATCAAGAGAGAAACGATTGTCGCCGGCAGCATTATCAGCCGCCGGATATATGGAGGAATAAAAAAGACTCCGGGAGAAAAAAGAAGCCGAAGATCAAGACCGACGCCGGAATCTGTGGCGGTGATCAACCGGAAAAATTCAGAGCGGGAATTAATGATAAAACTGCATCATAATTTTGGCCCGGGGGATCTCCATGTCGTACTTACATATAAAGGGCAGGAACCGACGAAGGAACAAGCGAAAAAAGAGGTCAATAATTTTCTGAAAAGACTCCGGAGATATTTCAAGAAAAAAGGAACGACACTGAAATGGATCATGGTTACCGAATACGAGAATCAGAGAATTCATCATCACATGATCCTGTCGCAGATGGATACCTATGATTTAGATCAGCTCTGGACAGCGGGAAAAGCACGTCCGACGCATTTAGACACCACAGGAGATTATAGAAAGCTGGCATCTTATCTGATCAAAGAAACGGATAAAACATTTCGCAGCCTGGATGCATATTCGAAACAACGCTTTTCCTGTTCCAGGACAGTGGAAACTCCGCCGAAAAAAGTGGAAGAAGTCGATGCTTCGCAACTGATCAGGGATCCGAAACCGATCAGAGGATATTACATAGATCAGGAAAGCATCTATCGCGGAGTTAATCCGGTAACAAATGTTCCTTATTTAGAGTACATCATGATTTCCGAAAGTCCGAAACCTCGCCTTAGTATATGGCCAAAAGGAAAGAAACGAAAATACAAAGAAAGATATTACAACTTTAATGAATTGAATGAATACCAGATTCGATTCGTCATACCATGGGAGGAAATATGAAAAATATGAAAGAATTCTGCGGAAAGTGCAAATATGCAGAAGAACCATCCGACAAAGACCCGTGTAAATCGTGCATGGATTTCGGAATCGCAGCTCTCGGCAGACCGGTAAATTTCAGAGAACCGGATCCGGAAATGAGAAAAAATGCCGATAGAATAGAGGAAGTTTATCAAAACCTCATCTATTGCTCCGAACAGTCAGCTTGTTCTGATGAATGTTGCAAATATTATTATGCCTATCCTCATTGCGATAATGCTTTAATGCGGGAAGCGGCACAGGTCCTGAACCTTCTCGTCAAAGAAAGAGATCAGGCAGTGGATTTATTAAAAGAGGTTGTAATGAGCGAGGGCTTCTGTACGGGATGTTTGTACGATTTGGGAGCGCTCTGTACACATCCGCAAAAAGGAGAGCGCGAGTGTGGCGGCGAGAATAGCTATTGGGAATGGAGAGGAATATTTGAAGAGGAGGGTATGGGAAGATGAATGTCGTGGCTTTGATTGGACGATTAACGAGAGATCCAGAACTTCGATATACCAATTCACAGATGCCAGTTTGTTTGGCGACGCTGGCGGTAGACCGTCCGGTGTCGAGAAACAGCCAGGACGGCGGAAATGACGGACAAACTGATTTTATAAGAATTACTTTATTCGGAAAACAGGCTGAGACGTTTTCCAGGTACCTTACGAAGGGCCGTCAGGTAGCTGTAGAAGGAAGAATTCAGACAGGCTCCTATCAGAATCAGAAGGGAGATACCGTATATACCACGGATATCATAGTGGGGAGATTTTACTTCGTTGGCAATAAAACGAAAGAAAAACCTCCGAATACCTCCGAACGATATGACCCCTATGTACATCAGAGTAATTTTGAAGCGATCAACGATGAGGACTTACCGTTTTAGGAGGGAACATGTCAAAAAAGAAACGGGAAAAAATCTGTGAGTACTGCGGAAAAACATACATGGCACCTTATGAAAAACAAAGATACTGCAGTCGTTCCTGTTCGTCAAAGTCGAAAGGGCTGATCGAAAAGAAACGCATCTGTAAGCGCTGCGGGAAAATATACATCCAGCCCAAAGGTGAATATTCTCTTTTTTGCTCGGAAGAGTGTAGAATTGCGCAGCGCAGAGAACGAAAGCAGAAGCGTCGCAGGGAGGCGGAGGAAAAGAAAGAGGAATTTGACCGCCCGAAGAATGTTCGCCTGACAGCTCATTTGATGGAGTGTCGTAAAAATGGCAGACGATATGCAGAGGACCAAATGGAAGATACTTTGCGTATGGTGGGGTCCGTGAATGTGAATTTTGAAGAGGAGGAAGAGACATGAAAATCGCGCTCGATGAAAAGCACTTTTTAAACAGCGATCAATACTGCTACTGGAGCAGCTGAGAAAGACGGCACAGAGATGGAGGCAAGTGAATGACAAATTTTGAAAAATACGGCAATGAAATGATTGAGAAAAAACTCGCGGCTGTGAAAAACGGAAAACCTGCGAGGTGTGGAAGTATAAGTTGTGAAGAATGCTATCGTTTTGAAGAAGGGGATTGCAATAATATTGCACTGCTCGAATGGCTTGCGGAAGAGTATGAAGAGCCGAAGCCGACGCTGACAAAGCGTCAAAGGGCGTTATGTGAAGCACTTGAATATGGATGGATTGCGAGAGATGGCAATAATGCCTTGTGGCATTATAGCCTAAAACCTGAAAAAGACATTGAACAAAATAAATGGTTCTGTTTTCATGGTGTATGCTTTTGGTTGGATACACAGATTTTTTCTGACTTTCCGTTTGTCAAGTGGGAAAATAAAGAGCCGTACAACATAGAAGAAATGCTGACGTGGGAGGTGAAAGAGTAATGGCTGAATATCATGTTGGATGTGGTGCTTTTGGTATATATGCTGGGACACTAAATAATAAAAATAAATCTATGTGGCAAAACAAGACGGAGTGTACAGACGAAGCTATAAATTCTGTTGTCTCATATATGGTCATGGAGTGTTTAGGTGGATATGATTGCAGCAAAGCTACAACTGGAGGGTACGAATGGGATCTGAAAGACGGACGTAAGATTGAGTTAAGAATAACGATAAAAGATGAAAAGTTATATGAAGAGGGTGAAGAAGAATGACAACGAGAGAAGAATGCCTGAAGAAGGCTATGGAAATTGTATGCACGGACAGAGAATCCCAGTACGGGGCGCCGGAAGATAATTTTGCGAAAATAGCAGATCTGTGGAGTATCTATCTGCGTAGCGATATCGACTCCGAGGACGTATCGATGATGATGGCCTTGTTAAAGATCGCCAGGATCTCTACCGGAAAATATAAGGCAGATAATTACATTGACCTCGCAGGATACGCGGCTTGCGGGATGGAAATTGCAGGAAAATCTGAGTGCAGAAGTGATGGGGATGGAATCTAAAGAATACAGAAAGCAGCTCAAACAGCTGATCGATCATCATGGTGCAGACGAAACCCTGACAATTTGTACCGAAGAATGTGCGGAGTTGATCAAAGAAATTACAAAGTACAAGCGCGCTAAAAACCATACGGAGCAGATAGGATGCCGTGTCGGACTGGCGGAAGAAATGACAGATGTCCTGATTTGTATCGATATGATGCAGCTGATTTTTGATATCACTGCAGAAGAAATTGAGCAGGAAAAAAGTGTGAAAATGGCGCGAAATTTGGAAAAAATCCGGAAATGAGGGATAGGGATGCAGCACTGTAAAAGAGAAAGTTGTCAATATTATTCGAGGCTGGGCAATGGATCGGGATCGATGAAGTTTTGCGATTACATAGGCTATACGGGAAAGCGCAGGGGCGTATATGGCGATGATGTAAAGAACTGCGACAAGTATCAGCCAAGAACGAAAAAGCGGCGCATAAATCAGATCTGTGTCGGATCGGATGAATGGTTAGCGCAGAATGCAGGAAACAGGAAAGAGGGTTGATAACAGGTATGAGAGACTATATGTCCAAAAAATATAGTATGCCGCAGGACATATATATGCGGACATTATGGCTGATCCGAGGGTATGATCGGCTCAAAGCGAGATATAATGACCTGGCTGATCTGTTGGGGGCGGCAATGGATGGACAACCACGAAGCGGAGGGGTGGCGGATACCACAGCATTACAGGCAGTAGAGAGGGCAAGGTTGTTTGAGGAGTGTCAGGCAATCGAACAGGCATACCTCTGCATACCAGAAGAGTATCGACGGGGCATATGGGAAAATGTAACAAAACGTGTGCCGTATCCGGATACTGCGCATTATCGAACATGGGCAAAATATCGGAGTGAATTCATTAAAAGAGTGGCAGAAAATATGCACTATATATAAACTCGCCCAATAAGGGAAAAAATATAGTGGTATTATGGTATCAGGAGAAAATGAAAACACGCATGCATTTTGTCCTCCTTTCGTGATATTGGAATATTTGATAACGGTCAATAAAACCCTGTCGCAGAGCGGCGGGGTTTTGTTGTAGAAAAATATGGAAAAGTATCATCTTTTTTACAGATATGTATTGACATAGTGTGTACACTATGGTATTATATACTTGTAAGGAGGTGAGAAACAGATGAGCAAAAAACGAAAAAAGAGCCCAGTCGATTGGATTGAAGTAGCAGTTCAATTCCTGACAGGGCTCATAACCGGAATAGTTCTTCTTCTCATAGAAAAACTGTTAGGTTAAACATCCGAGGGGCGAAAGCCCCTCTACAAAGAATATCACAAAGACTCATCTGTGTAAAGAAAATGAAAACCATTATAATCATTATGATCGCAATTGTGGCTGGATATATCGGCAGAGCTATTTATAGGAGTAGGAGGAACGATGATGCCGAGAAATAATCCGAAACCACAGACAATTGCTTCTGCAAAATGGAATGAAAAAGCTGGCTGGATGTCAAAATCGTATAAGCTGAAACGCGAGGTTGTAGAAGCCTTTGCTGAAGCATGCGAGCAAGCGGGTGTCAGTCAGGCGGGAAAACTCACGGAATTGATGAAGGGATTCATCGATGAAGTGGGCAAGACAAAAGAGTAAGAAGGAAAAGCACTCGGGAGACCGGGTGCTTTTTGCGTGGAAGGCAGGTGAGAACCATGGCAAAATTAACAGAAAAACAGAAACGCTTTTGCGATGAGTATCTCATCGATTTAAACGCGACACAGGCCGCGATTCGGGCCGGATACAGCGTGAAAACCGCCGGGAGAATCGGCGGGGAAAACTTGAAAAAACTTGAAATTATAAAGTATATAGATCAGCGGATGCAGGAAATTAAATCGCAGCGTACAGCGGATGCTGCGGAGGTGTTGGAGACTCTGACCGCGGTGATGCGCGGCGAGGTCAGGGAAGAAATTCCTCTGTTGTGCGGGGAAGGCTGCCAAAAGTTAGTTGAGAAAAACACGGCGGTGAAAGAACGACTGAAAGCGGCGGAGCTGTTAGGAAAACGTTACCGTTTATTTGAAGAAGATGGAAGCAAACGAGACGCAGGTGCAATCGCAGACTTCCTGAAGGCGCTGCATCCGAAACCGGAAGACATCACCGCACTATACGAACAAGACGATGGCAAAGAAGAGCAGTAGTTTTCGATTTCTACCGTTTTCGGTAAAACAGCAGCGCTTAATGAACTGGTGGCGGGAAGGCAGCCCTTACCGGAACCGCGATATCATGATCGCGGACGGTTCCATCCGATCTGGAAAGACGATCGCTTGCATCTGTTCGTTTCTGATCTGGTCAATGGAGTGTTTTTCCGGGCAGAATTTTATCCTTTCGGGAAAGACGATCGGGTCCCTGAAAAAGAACGTGATCGGTCCGATGCTGCAGATATTGACTGCGTGGGGAATCCCTTATCGGTATGTGCGCAGCGGAGAGCAGTATATTGAAATTGGTACGAACACTTATTACCTGTATGATGCGCATAATGAAAGTTCACAGGACAAGATTCAGGGACTGACGGCAGCCGGTGCGCTGGCAGATGAAGCCGCTCTGTTTCCCCGGAATTTTATCGAGCAGATGATCGGACGATGCTCTGTCGAAGGTGCAAAAATCTTCATGAACTGCAATCCGGAGAGTCCTGCACATTATGTAAAGACGGAACTGCTGGATAAGGCAGAAGAGAAAAACATCTATCATCTTCATTTCACGATGGACGACAATCTCGCGTTATCCCCGAAGACAAAAGAAAAGTTTTACCGCATGTTTACCGGCGTTTTCTATAAACGTTTCATTTTGGGATTGTGGGCGGCGACAGATGGTCTGATCTATCAGCAGTTTGCCGATGAAAAAGAACGTTTTCTGCTGAATGCGGCTCCTTTAGATATTCAGTATGCAGTAATCGGCGTAGACTTTGGAGGAACGAAGTCCGCGCATAGTTTTACACTGACGGGGTTGACGAAAGGATTTCGCCAGATCGTCATACTGGACGAATTTTATCATGATAACAAGAAGAATGGGCGGCTTTCACCGAAACAGGTGGAGGACGCTTTTGTTGATTTTGTCCGCAGAGCAAAGCGGCGCTACCGTGTTTATGAAGCTTATTGTGATAGCGCGGAACAGACTTTGATCGAAGGCCTGACGGTAGCGTCGGTACGCTCACGACTGGGCATCGATATAAAAAATGCGCAAAAACGACCGATCAATGACCGAATTGCATTCTATAACAGTATGATTGCTCAGGATCGCTTTCGGATTATGAAATCATGTACCGCACATATCAAAGCGTTTGAAGAGGCGGTGTACGATCCAGACGAACCAGTGAAAGATATCCGGCTGGACGACAGGACAACGGATATCGACAGTCTGGACAGCACGGAATATGCGACCGAGAGCATACAGGATGACATTATGTATCTGTAAGAGGTGAGAAATGCAGGGAATTTTACAATATTTGAGACGCCGGGGATTTGAGTGTATCGACAGTACCTACTACGGACACATCTCTAACTGGCTCAGATGGTATCAGGGCAAGGTGATCGATTTTCATACGTATAAACAGTATAACGGTCGATGTCAGATTACCCGGGAGAGAAAGAGCCTGGGTATGGCAAAAAGCATCGCGGAAGACTGGGCGAATCTCGCGCTCAATGAAAAGCTGGATATCACCATTGCCGAGAAACGGACGCATCAGATCGTAAGTGAAGTCCTGGAACGAAATCAGTTCAAAACACGCGCCAATCAGTTAGTCGAACAAGCGTTCGCGTTCGGTACAGGCGCTTTTGTGGAGTATAAGGAAAACAACGAGACTCGTATCGACTATGTGCGGGGCAGCATGATCTATCCGCTGACCTGGCATAATGGGGAAATACGGGAATGTGCGTTTGCATCTATGCGTACCGCAAGCAAACAGCAGCAACTGTATCTGAATATCCACCGACTGGAAAGTGGTCAATACGTAATTGAAAATCATATGTTTTCTGTCAATGGAGAGACGCTGGGCGGGGAAATCGATCTTCCGCCGGATGTGGAAGCGGAGTATCGGACCTATTCTGACGTTCCTATGTTTCAGATTGTGCGGCCGAACATCGTGAACAATATTGATCTGGACAATCCTATGGGAGTTTCGGTATTTGCCAACGCTATTGATCAGCTGAAAGGGATCGACCTGGTATATGACAGCTATTGTAACGAATTTCGTTTGGGGAAAAAGAGGATCACTGTGCCGATATCTATGGCACGTATCGCGATGGAAGAAGACGGATCTGCCCGGCCGGTGTTTGATGATAACGATACGGAATTCTATGCGGTACCGGAGACGCAGAACGGGGAAAACAAAATCACAGAACACAATATGGAACTGCGGTATCAGGCGCATGAAGCTGGGCTTCAAACGGGCTTGAATTTACTGTCATATAAATGCGGCCTGGGAAAAGACCGGTATAATTTCCAGGATGGTCAGGTGAAGACCGCCACCGAAGTGGTGAGTGAGAAATCCGATCTCTTTCAGAACCTCAAGAAACACGAGTTGGTACTTCGCAGTGCGATCATCGGTTTGGTAAAAGCGGTTGAAATTCTCGAGGGGCTCTCCACAGAGCCTGAAATCACCGTGAATTTCGACGATTCCATCATTGAGGACGTAGGCGCGGAGAAACAGAGATTCCTGCAGGAGATCCGCGACGGCGTGCGTCAGAAATGGGAATACCGGATGAAGTTTTTTGGAGAAGATGAAACAACAGCAAAATCTATGATTACAGAAGAAGATCCGGATCCGTTTGGTTTCGGACGGAGCGGTGATGCCTGATGCTGACACCGGAATTTCTTGACGGGTTGCCGGACACTCTAATAAAGCTCTATGCGCAGGCGGAGCGGGATATCCTCATGGATATGGCACGAAGAATCGGTGCTTATGATTATTGGATTCCTGCAGCGGAGCATCAGAAGCAGATGCTGAAAGAAATGGGCGCTGCGGAAGAATATATCTATCAGCGCTTGGCAGAGCTTACAGGCAAGAGTACAGAAGAACTGAAAACCCTGTTTCTCTTGGCGGCCAACGAGACACTGACGTCGGATGGGGAATATTATCGGGCGGCAGGGCAGGAACCGGAGACGCTGGATACTTCCGAAAATCTGCAAAAGACGCTGACCGCAGGGATGAGGCAGACGCAAAACGTTTTTAAAAATCTCACCCGTACGACGGCGAGAGAATCCACGGGAGTCTTTGTAAAGGTTCTCGACCGCGCCTGGATGCAGATTTCCACCGGAGCGTTTGACTACAACACGGCAATTCGTTCGGCGGTAAAGACACTGGCGGAGAAAGGGATTCAGACGGCGAACTACGACTCTGGAAAAAGCACATCCATCGAGGCGGCTGTCCGACGTGCTGTGCTGACAGGAATCAATCAGACTTCTCTGAAAATGCAGGATGCGCTCGCGGATGAAATGGACAGCGACTTGATAGAAGTGACCGCACATTCCGGTGCCCGGCCGGAACATGCGAAGTGGCAGGGGAAAGTTTACAGCCGTTCCGGAAAATCAAAGAAGTACCCGGATTTTAGAAAGTCCACCGGCTATGGAACCGGTTCAGGTCTCGGCGGCTGGAACTGCCGGCATAATTTCTTTCCTTTTTTCGAAGGCAGTCCGCGTAAATATACGGAAGAACAGCTGAAAAAGCTGGACGAAAAGGACATCGAATACAACGGACAGAAAATGACCAGGTACGAAGCCAGCCAGAAACAGCGGTACATAGAGCGTCAAATCCGGCGCTGGAAGCGTGAAAACGCCGCCATGCAGGCCGCAGGACTGGACACTTACGAAAGCGCGGCTAAGATTAAGAAATGGCAGGATATCCAGAAAGATTTCATCAAACAGATGAAGCTGAAACGGCAGTATGAAAGAGAACGGGTACCTGGATTCGATTACAAGGCTGCGAAGCAGGTTGAACAAAGCGTTGCGGTATATGAAAAATACCGATACAATAAAGATGGAACGATTGTTATCACAGACGACTGGTCGGATCAGGGAAAGATTAGTATTCCTAAGAAATATCGTCCTTATGCTGTTGCACAAACAAAAACAACATATAGAGACGGAAGTGTACAGCTTGATCGTACGTTGTATGATAAGGACGGTATCATAATCAAACAGATTCATTCTGGAGATCATCATCGGCCGGATAAACATCCGTATGGTGAAAATGGGGAGCACGCACATTCCTATCAATGGGATTCAGAGGAGAAGTTGGTGGATCGGTCACCTCGAGAATTAACCGAGGAAGAGCGGATACAACACATAGATATCATAGGAGGAACTGATGGATGATAAAATAGCTCTTTTTTTAATGTTAAATGAGCCATCATTTTTTATAGGCGACAAACAGTACTCTGTCTGTTGTCCCGATAATAAAAACTTTTGTACATGGGATTCGGATGGAAACACATTTGATTTTCCAAATGTTGCCTCTTTATTGGATGAGTGGATTATTGAAGGGAAAGCGTTTAGACAAATTGTTGAAGAGATTATGGTGTAAAACGTTAAAAAGCTAAATCAGCATCGTATCGAACGGTACGGTGCTTTTTTATACCCATTTTGACCGGTCCGAAGTCGAGAAACTACGGAACCATAGAGGACGCGACCCTCGAGAAAAAAGCGAAGTGGAAAAAGGAGTAAAAATATGGAACGTAAATTTTTAGAAGATCTGGGTCTGGAAAAAGAGACCGTCGACAAGATTCTCGATCAGAACAGCGCAGATATTGGAAAACACATCAAGACCATCGGCGCTTTAGAGCTCGAGCGCGACGGACTGAAAACGCAGTTATCCGATGCCAACAGGCAGCTGGAGGGTTTCGATCCGGAGTGGAAGAAGAAAGCGGAAGCTGCGGAAAAGAAACTGAGCGCGAAGCGCTTTGAATTCGCTCTGGAAAAAGGTCTTTCTTCTTCTGGAGCACGTAATCCGAAGGCACTGGCCGGACTGATCGACCGAGCAAAGATTTCGCTGGACGACAGTGGAGATCTGATCGGGCTGGATACGCAGATTGAAGCGTTAAAAAAGGGAGAGGATACCGCCTTTTTATTCCAACCGGCGAAATCGAGCACAGGTCTTAGCCATGAAGGAAATAAAGAACCAGGCACAGATAAAAACGCACAGGCAAATGCGGCTCTCAGAGCGGCATTTGGAAAGGAGTAAAAAACTATGGCAAATATGATTTCTCGCCAACAGGCGGAAGCTCTGATTCAGGAGCAGCTGATTAATACAATTCAGCAGGACACCCCAAAAAATTCTATCTTCATGCAGCTGGCACGCCGGTTGCCGAATATGACCAGCAAAACTACGCGGATGCCGGTACTCGATATGCTGCCGATGGCCTACTGGGTCAACGGAGATAACGGCTTCAAACAGACCAGCCAGCAGGCGTGGGATAACGTGTATCTCACTGCTGAGGAATTGGCGGTGATCGTACCGATTCCGGAAGCGGTGGTCGACGATGCATCCTTTGACATCATGGGCGAAGTAAGACCACGTGTCACGGAAGCGATAGGTATCCGTGTCGATCAGGCGGCTATTTTCGGCGTTAGTCGTCCGGCAAGCTGGCGTGCGGACATCATTACTTCCGCGCGGCAGGCAGGGAACAACGTAGCGCCGGGCAGCGACTTATATAACGCTCTTCTCGGAGAAAACGGTGTAATCTCCAAAGTAGAGCAGGGGGGTCGTATGGTCAACGGCGCGGTTTCTGCCATGGCTATGCGAGGAAAACTGAGAGGAATTAAAACGACGGAAGGCATGCCGATCTTTAAATCGGATATGCAGGGCCCGACACAGTACGCACTGGATGGTGCACCGATGTACTTCCCAATGAATGGCGCCTTTGACACTTCAGTCGCACAGCTGATCGTCGGCGACTGGTCTCAGGCGGTGTATTCCATCCGTCAGGATATCACGGTAAAGATTTTGGATCAGGGTGTAATTCAGGATCCGAGTACGAAAGAAATTGTATATAACCTTGCACAGCAGGATATGATCGCACTTCGTGTAGTGTTCCGTATGGGCTGGGCTCTGCCGAATCCGGCCACCAGACTGGATGAAGATCGTCTGTACGTGCCGTTTGCCTATTTGGAGCCGGCTACGGCAGTAACAACGCAGAAGGTTACTTTTACCGTGAAGAATAACGAGGAAGAACCGGAAGCGGTAGAAGGAGCGGTCATCGATTTAGACGGGGCGCGTCTGAAGACCGGAACAGACGGAACTGCGATTTTTAACCTGCGAAAGGGAACCTACAACGCGAAAATTTCGAAGAAAGGTTACGGTACTGTTATCGAAACCGTTAATGTCGATGCGGCAGCCGTGAGCAAAGATATCACTCTGATCCCGAAAGAGTAGGGGGGAAGAAGCATGCTGACAGTTGATTACAGTTTTTACAGCGATGTCTATCAAGGGACTGCAATTCGGTCGGAGGAATGGCCGGAATACGCTCGAAGCGCTGCGGTTTACTTGAATGCCGTTACTTTTGGACGAGCATCAAATGCTCTGCCTTCCCTCTTGCTGGACAACTGTCGAATGGCATTGTGTGCCGTTGCTGATGCGGATTTTCAGCAGGACGCGGGAGGAGAAGTCGCCAGCGCCAGTAATGACGGCTACAGCGAAACCTATGTGACCAGTCAAAAGACACCGGAGCAGCGGCGTTATGCCGCTGTGACCGGTTATCTGGCGATGACCGGTCTGCTATATCAGGGAGGTGGTGCACCGTGTTGTTATGCACCGAAACCATAACTCTGATCCAGCCGCAGCGCACAGATGACGGCGAGGCTTACCTTCTCACAGAGATTATCGGCGCAAGCTGGTACGGAAAACGGGTGGTCACCCAGACCACAAAGGGAGCGGAACCACAGAATACCTATATCGTTCGAATTCCGGAGTCCAACATGCCAACCGGGGTGGTGCCAAAACGCGGAGATTTCGTTATCCGCGGCATCGTCAAGGAAATAAAACGTGCGCCGGCAGACTTTGCTGACCGGGAATATTTCTGCATCACTTCGATGGGTGATAACCGGAGAGGAAGACTGCGGCACTGGGTGGTGAGCGGATCATGAAGATCAATATTGATGTGGATGCAATTCTGCGAAGCCGCGGGATGGGTTCGGATGCGAAGATACAGCGATTTATCGCAAATGAAGTGACAAATCTCTCAGACGACTATGTCCCCTTTCAAAGTGGAACGCTGAAAAACACTCGAATCATCGCAAACGACGGGAGTTCGATCACCTATCGGGGACCTTACGCGCACTATCACTGGGTAGGCGAGATTTATGGTCCTAACATTCCATTGGGCGATGAGGGATTTTTCTCCCGCGCCCCGAAGAAACCCACCGGGCGCCAGATGGTGTACGACGGCGGCCCGATGCGGGGCCCGAGGTGGACGGAGCGGATGATGGCAAACCGAAGAGACGATCTGATGAAACGAATTGCCGTATATGTGGGAGGAAAAGCAAGATGACGAATATCGAAGCCGTGCGCAAATGGCTGCGCACGTACGAGTCGCTTTCTTCCGGACGTCTTGGTGTAGATTTTCTTCCGGAAAAGGCACAGACCTATTCGGTGGACAGTGTACCGGGACCGGAGATCGTAAAGAGATATCTGGATGGATCGGCGGTAAAACAGTTTGATTTCGTTCTGGCTTCCCGGGAATTCTTCGGAGATTCCATCGGACAGAACGCGGATAATCTGCAGTGGTACGAAGAGTTTTCCGCCTGGGTGGCGCAACAGAACCGGCGGCCGAAGCATTTGCCGGAGCTGATGCCGGGCAGACGGGCGCAGAAAGTGGAAGTGACTACCAGCGGATACCCTTTTCAGATGACTTCTGAAGGAAAAGCCAGATATCAGATACAGTTAAAGATGACATATTTTGAGAAAGGAGCGCGGTAATTATGAAATTATCCGAACTGATGACAGGTTATACGCCGGATGAGGAGTATGCCGGCATTACAAACACAGATGATTTTGTACTGGCAATCGATATTGCAGATACGCCCAGCACAAAAAAAGGAGAATACATTGTCGTAGAAACCGGTGTGACAGCGGTAGATGCGCAGCTGAATCCGGAGACAGAAGATAAAACTTATTTAAGAGCGGGAAAGAGTACCAACAAAACGGCGACCCAGCGGACTTTTAATGTTACTGGAGATCGGTTCGAGGGGGATGAATTCCAGGACTATGCTTGCAGTCATGCAATTAAATTCGGCAAGGGTCAGAAAATCGTCAAGCCTTATGTATATTTTTCATTGCTCACAGGCAAAGGGGAAAGCGGTCAGGCGGCGATTATTGTAAACTCCGATGGATCCGGAGATGCAGGCGCGGCAGCAGAGGTGGATATCGATATCATGTGCAACAATTCTGCTCCGGTGGAATATACCTACGCCGCAGACAGTGAGTAGGAGGATAGGAATGGAAACATACAGAGTCAATGGCTACGAGGTGGAGTTTGATATCTTTGATCTTACAAATCTGGAACTCTTTGAGTCAGAAAGAAATTTCGCCATGAAGAGAGCTGCGGAGATGCAGGCCGGTGTTACCGATGGTAACGCGTTAGAGACGCTTCATGAAATGTGTGAGATCGTTCGGGACTTTTTCGATGTAGTGCTGGGAGAGGGGATCTCTAATAAAATTTTTGGAGCGCGAAGAAACGTCATGACCGAAATGTCAGCCTTGACGAAATTTCTGCAGGACGTGTCTGATGTAATGGATCGTGCGAAAACACAGATTCTACAGGTGGAATCGAATTCGCCAACGCGTCCTCCTATGAATCGCCAGCAGAGAAGAGAGGCGGAACGCAAAGCAGAAAGAGAAAAGCGCAGACAGGAGGCAGCGCAGCGTGCGAAATCCAACGCGGACACTGCAGGAAGCTCGCTGAATACGTCAGTTGAAGCGTAATCCTTTTGAACTGCTGCCGGATACCGTAAAAGTTGGCGGCGTACAAGTACGTATTAATCCGGATTTTCGCGTCGGTGTTTCGATTGAAACCGAAATGTTACAGGAACATCCGGATGTGGAAGGTCTGCTGGATCTGTTCTATCCGGTAGGCGTTCCGCAGCCGATAGAGGAAGCGGCCGAGCAGATGATTCGGTTTTATGCCGGAGAAAAAGAGGAAGAAAACGGAGAGGTACCGAAGATGATTTCTGCATCGAAGGGACGAATCTATGATTTTTCTCTGGATGCCGATGCTCTGACCGCTTCTTTTGCGCAAGCCTACGGCATTGATCTGGAACATGACTTAATGCACTGGTGGAAGTTTCGCCGGCTGATGTTCGGTCTCCCTGCAGATACATCTTTTATGCAGCGAATCCATATTCGCAGCGTGGACATCAATAAAGTAGATAAGTCTCAGAAGGGCTATTACCGGAAGATGAAAAAACTCTATGCTATCCGGCAGCCGGAAAAGAAGCGTAAAATGACCGCGGAAGAACGAAACGAACAGATGCGCCAAAAAGTAGCAAAACGATTTGAGGAGGCGCAGGCACATGCAGAAAATTAAATGTCCGTACTGCGGCTATGTGATGCCTCTGACCCGCGCAAAAAGCGCGGTGTGCAGAGGCCTTTTTATCAAGTGTAAAGGCCGCCGATGCGGACGTATTTTTGAGATCAAAATACCGGAACGAGAAATCAAGTAGCGCCTGAGAGCCGATGATTTCGCCACGATGAAAAGGAGGTGGGATCATTGGCAGACGGCAGTGTGGTTATCGAAATTGCTGGAGATGACAGCGAATTTAAAAAATCGCTTGCAGGCTTAAAGTCAGACAGTAAAAAAAGTGCTGGTGAACTGGAACAGTTAGGTCAGTCCGGAAAAGAAGCCGGGAGTGAGATCCGTAAAGGCATGAAGGACGCGTCCTCCGGAATGGACGATGTGAAAGACTCCGCCGGTGATGGACAGCAGGCCATCGGAAAGATGGGAAAAGAGTCGGAAGGGGCGAAGAAGTCCCTGAAAGACATGGCTTCAGGGATGCTCTCTTCCTTTAAGGAAATTTCAGGATCTGCAGGAGGGCTGAGCGAAAAGATCGGAAATCTCGGTGGAATGATGAAAGCGGCGTTTGCAGCAGGCGCTGTTATTGAAGGAATCAAAGCGATTTCCGGAGCTTTTCAGACAGCTATTGAAAAATCTACAGAGTTTCAGCAGTCTCTGAATCAGCTGCAGGCATCCACCGGAGCTACTGCAGAACAGATGAAAGGCTATGAGTCGGTTATGGAATCTCTTTGGAGTAATAACTTCGGAGAATCTATGGACGATCTGGCCAACGCGATTTCTTCGGTGACGAGGAATCTCGGAGATATGGATGCAGCTGCGTTAGAAAACGTGACCGCGCAGGCGATCACTCTGCGCGATACCTTTGATTATGACGTCTCAGAATCTACCAGAGCTGCGAAAGCAATGATGGATAACTTTGGGATTTCTGCAGAACAGGCGTTTAACCTGATTGCCACCGGTGCGCAAAATGGACTGGACTATTCCGGTGAAATGCTGGATTCCATCAGCGAATATTCGGTGCAGTTTGCGAAGATGGGACTTTCTGCAGATGAGATGTTCCGTATTTTCCAAGCGGGTGCGGATGCAGGGGCTTTTAATTTAGATAAAATAGGAGATGCGATAAAAGAAAATTCTATTCGTGTTATTGATTTATCTGATTCCTCTCGCAGTGCATTTCAGAGCCTCGGTCTCGATATAGATGAGATGGAACGGAAGTTTGCAGCTGGAGGAGAATCCGCCAATCAAGCCTTTGAGCAGGTAATTACCGGGCTGTCACTGATCAAAGATCCGTTAAAACAAAATGAGATCGGTGTGGCTCTTTTCGGTACCATGTGGGAAGATCTCGGACCGCAGGTAGTAACTCAGCTGGCAAATATCTCCGATAAAGCCTATGCGTCATCTGATGCAATGCAGCAGATGATAAATGTCAAGTATGATGACTTCAGCAGCGCGCTGGAAGGTGCCCGGCGGTCGATGGATGTCTTTTTTAAGAACATCGGAGATCAGTTCACGCCTCAGCTGACCTCTGCGATGGGAGCAGTCGCGCAGGGAATCCAGAGTGTTACTGCAGGTATGAAAGAGAATGGATTCACCGGAGCCTTGGAAGCAGCTCATTCCACGTTACAGGGATTTATCGGTGGAATTCAGGAAAATCTCCCTTCCATGATTGCCTCCGGAGGGGAGATGATCCTGCAGTTCATTACGGGCGCTGCCTCTTTTCTGCCGGAAATTTTAAGTATTGGCGCCAGCATTGTTACCAGTGTGATCGAAGGTATCGCACAAATGCTGCCGGAACTGCCTGGTATTGCCGCAGATGCGATTGTGTCCTTTCTCGACGGTCTGACGTCAGGAGATAGTCAGATGATAGGGAAGGGCGCGGAACTTCTGCTGAAGGTCATCGAAGGTATTATCAAGATGATTCCGGAGCTGATTGTCGCTGCTGGACGGATTCTTGCGGCTTTAGGTGAGGCTCTGGCGAATGGACTTTCTTCTATGCTGGAAAAGGGCGCAGAACTGGCGAAGAGTGTCATCTCAGGGATTGCAAATAAACTGCCGGAGATTTTAGCTAAGGGTAAGGAGATCGTCTCCAATGTAGCCAGTGGTATTGTGGATGGAATTGGTGCTGTAAGAGATGGTATCGTTCAGGTTGCAGAAGCAATCGTGTCAAAACTGCGAAGCATTATAGATCGTGTAAAAGAAGTGGGACGCAATATTATTGAAGGTCTTTGGAACGGTATCCGAGAAAAAATCGATTGGGTAAAAGGAAAGATCCAGGATGCGGTAGATGGCATTAAAAACGTCTTTACCGGTATCAAAGGATTTTTTACCGGATCACCGTCTCGATGGTCAGAAGATGTCGGCGGTTGGGTCATGGAAGGTCTCGGAAATGGTTTTGAAGATAATGCACATATTCCAATAGACGCCGCAGGTGATGCGGTTCAGGAGACGAAGGAAGCCTTTATTGAAGGACTGCAGGATGCTGAACGAGAAGCCGAAAAGATCATCAAAAAAGACTATAAAACCATAGGCCAAGCGCAGATCGACGAAATGGTCAAGGGGCTTGAATCGAAGAAGGAAGATTCTCTGACCGCATTTGAAAAATTGGTAGAGGATCAGTTCAAGGCATATAAAGATAAGTCCGGAAGCTTGACAGGGGAATATAAGACTGCTGCGGATCTGCTGATCAGTGAATACAAAGATGCTCTGAATGAAGGCTATAAAGAAGCGGAAACTTTGGTCAAAGAGCGGATGACTGCTATCGCTACAGAGTATCAGAGCCAGTATGATGACATCATCAAGAAGCGGGACAGCTTGCAGGATGCCTTGTCTTCTGATTTTGGAGATTTGTTCGCTTTTGAGGATGATGGGGTTCAGCTGGAAAATATCGACCGTTCGATTGAGCAGATTCAACAATACAACGATCTTCTGACACAGCTTAGAGAGGAATACGGCGCGACGGATGAATTTCTTGCGGAGATTACCAGTCTCGGCGCGGATAAAGGTCTGATGGCAGCGAAGAAACTGGTGAATCTCGGTCAGGAAGAGTTCGGCGCTTATCAGACGAAATGGTTGGAAAAACAGCAGCTGGCGCAGGAAGTAGCCTCGGCCTTTTATGCAGATCAACTAAATACGCTGGACAGTGAATTCAATCAAAAATTAGATAAAGCTCTATCAGATATTCCGGGTGAGTTGGAATCTATCGGAAAAAATTCAATGCAGGGTTGGATTGACGGTATGAACGCCAAACTGCCGGATCTGGAAGCAAAGGCGCGCAGCATTGCCAATCAGGTGATTTTTGCGATGCGGGATGCGATGGATATTCACAGCCCGTCGAAGAAATCAGCGAAGTTGGTGGGTGTTCCTGCAGCGCAGGGGATAGGCGTCGGCTTTGAGCGTGCTTTTCCTCAGGTAATGTCAAAGCTGCGCGGTACTGTGGACGTGGAAATGGCACGGACTTCTGCAAGACTCACCGGGGCGGCAAACCGCGGCGGCATCAATGGCACGGTTCGGGAGATCACCAACAATAACACTACGGTGGAACGAACTGTAGGTGTCGAGGCTACCGGGTCTCTGGCAGAACTGATCCGGTTGTTGCGGCTTGAAATTATCAAAGAAGACAAACGTGTCGGAAAGAGCATGGTGACAGCATAATGGATGAACTGAAAATCGGAAACAGCATCTTTCGGGTAGGGTTGGTGAGCCTTTCCCGAAGTTTTCGTGTAGATGAAAAATATCGGGTGACCACGGAGGACGGCAAGATCCGCAGGGAAATTCGAGGAATCTATACGGATTATGCAGTAGAAATCGGTGACGTGGATCAGGAACAGTACGATTTGCTGATCGAAACGCTGACATCTACGGAGGAGAGTCAGACAGTCACACTGCCCTACGGCCGCGGCGGAACGATCACCTTTCAGGCCGCGTTTGAGAGTATTTCCGACGGAATATCCTATATTGATGAAGACGACGAGGGAAACGATGAATACTTTTGGGACAATCTGACAGTTACCTTTACCGCGTTTGAGCCGAAAGGAGCGGGCGCATGAGTAGGCATACCAGCGTAGCCGTAGAATACAGTCTATTTGATCGGACGGCATCTCAAGACAACGCATTTTCCATCGATGAGATTCAGCCCTTTTCTGATACCACGGAACTGAACGATGATGAACAGAGAATCGAAAAGTGGGCGACGTTGGAAAATACAGGCTTTCTGATGGATGGGACATTCGAGCTGCCGCCGGATGACCTGGCGGCGGAGTTTACGGGGGTGTGGTCAAAGGAACTCAGTGGGGAAAACGGAATGTTTTCCTCGCCGCCGGTTTTGTCGATTACCTTCTCGGAAGCGCATACCTCGGCAGGGCTGACGCTGACCTTTTCCGAAGCTACTGAGGACTGGTGCAGCAGCCTGAATATCATCTGGTACGATCAGGCGGGCGCGCAGATCGCAAACCGTGATTTTTCACCGAATGCAGCTGTGTATTTCTGCGATTGCCAGGTGGAGGATTTTTACGGAATAAAAATCACTTTTTATCGTACCAATCAACCGTACCATTTTCTGAAACTGACCGGAATCCGGTACGGAATTCTGATGCAGTTGGACGCACCGAGACTGATAACCTGCTCGGTTCTGGAGGAAGTGGATCCGATCAGTTCGGAACTCAGCATCAATACGATGACATTCTCTTTTCACAGTGAGAAAGGGGAATTTGATCTGCTGGATCTTACCGGAGCCTATGTCTTATTTCAGCAGCGGCAGGAAATAAAAGTGCTGGGAGAAATGGACGGCATAAAAATGAATATGGGGACGTTCTATCTGGATGAGCCGAAATCAGATACCGATAGTACTGTGACGATGCAGTGCATCGACCTCGTAGGAGTTATGGACGATACGGAATATCTGGGCGGTTACTGGCCGGAGGGCATTGCCGCCGAAGATCTGATTGTAAAAATCATGACTTCTGCAGGGGTGGAACCGGATCTGTTTGAGATCGAAAACGATCTAAGCGGCCGGAAAATTTACGGTTATCTGCCGATCTGTACGCATCGAGAGGCACTGCAACAGGTGGCTTTTGCTTTGTGCGCTGTGGTGGACTGTTCCAGATCCGGAGTTCTTACTATCCGATCAGCCAAGCAGGAAGTGAAAGAAATCCCGCTAAATCGAAAAGTCATTGGCCACACGCAGGAACAGGCGGCTCTGATCACCGGAGTGGAGGTATTTGTAAGTAATTACGCTTTAGGGGACAGCAGCACAAAACTCTTTGAAGAAGAAAGAACGGCCGGTACGTTTTTTGCGAAGTTTTCCTCCCCTGCAGCAAACGTGACCTGCTCCGGAGGTGTGATTACAGAAAATGACGTAAATTATGCCAAAATCGATGTAAAAACAGCCGGGATGGTAACCATTACAGGTATCACTTACGAGGAAACAAAGAGCCTGTCCGGAAGTGTATATGCTGAGAATTTGCCGGCAAATGCACTGCCAAATGTTCTGCAGATCGAAGACTGTACGTTACATGTCGACGCCCAGGCGCTGGCACAGCATATTTACGATTACTACCAGCGGCGGATCACCGACACCGGCAGCATTCTTTTATCAGAAGAAACCGTCGGTGATTGGGTAGAACTGGAAAACTCCGGCGGAAAGGTACTGGAAGGCGCTGTGGAACAGATGGATATCGATCTGACCGGTGGATTCATAGCGAAGGCGGTGATACGGGGAAATGGAAAATCTGATTTATGATCGAATACAAGCAGATGTAAATGCCGGGCTGCATAAGGCGAGAGCCGATGTAGATTTTTTAAATCGTATTGAAAGCTGGTGTGTCTATCTGGAGGAGAGGTTAAGAGAGTACGGATATGCAATTGTAACGAATACACGAAAAAAAACGTGGATGATGTCAGACTTTCCTTATCGTTCTGAAATCGACCGGATCCGGCGTAACATTGATGCCTTGCAACAGGGCTTTTACAGCCTACCGGATTGGCGGGAGATCGTGTATAACAATACCATAGATTTTAACCAGGCGAACGCACTTGAATGGGATCTACAGACCATTGACATCTGGCTGCAGCGAATGATGGCAGCCTTTTTTTATTGCGGTGAATTATACAGTGGGGAGGTGTAGTAGATGGCGGATACCATCACGATCACGCTGCCAGACATTACCATGGTCAGCCTTACTCCAAATCCCGTCAATACGAACGCAGCACTTAAAATATCCGTAAAAGCAACTGAAATCAGTAAAATACTTTATCCGGAGTGGTTTTACTCTGGAGAAATTTATACAGGGGAGGAATAAATGGCAATTAAAGCAGTGAAAGCCGTAATCAACGGTCAGACTTATAATCTTACTCTGAATTCTGGAACTGGAAAGTACGAAGCGACTGTAACAGCGCCCGCAGAGTCTTCCTATAATCAACCCGGACATTACTATAATGTTCAGGTGACAGCAGAAGATGACGCGGGCAATACGACCACGAAAGACGCCTCGGACGGTATGCTCGGCGCATCGTTACAGCTCCAGGTAAAGGAAAAAGTTGCACCGATCATCACAATCACCGCCCCGACTGAAGGTGCGACAATCACAAACAATAAGCCTACTATCACTTGGGCGGTTACGGATGAAGACTCCGGTGTGGATCCAGACACGATTTCGATTAAGATCGACAGTGGGTCCGTTATTACGTCTGGCATAACCAAAACAGCATCGGGTAAGGGCTTTACCTGTAGCTATACACCAACGACGGCGTTATCGGATGGATCTCATACAATTACAGTCAATGCATCAGATTACGACGGAAATGCAGCAACAGCAAAAACAACTACTTTCAAAGTGGATACTGTTCCACCTACGTTATCTGTCATTTCGCCGGAAGAAGGTCTTGTAACGAATCAGGCTACTATCACGGTTTCTGGTACGACAAATGATGCGACGTCATCACCGGTGACATTGACTATCAATTCCGATCCTGTCGAAGTTGGAGCAGACGGTGCTTTCTCCACCACCATCACACTTAACAGCGGAGAGAACACAATTACAATTATTGCTACTGATTCTGCAGGCAAGAGCACGACGGTAACGAGACATGTGACGCTTGATACCGATGCGCCAGTCTTCCAGTCCGTAACGATAACACCGAATCCGGTAGATGCCGGTAAGACTTTTGTCATCAGTGTTGAGGTAACCGACTGATGGTCAAGCGTGTGTTTGGTGCGGTAGATAATCAGGATGTGGTCTTTACTCCGAATATCGATACGGGACTGTGGGAAACTGCAGTCCCCGCAGATGTGGACGGAGAATACGTCACAGAACTGTATGCAGAAGATGAGGCTGGAAATATCAGTTATATAGCTACAGTCCTGTTTGCTGTCGATACGTCAAATATGTGTGTGCGTGTCAAGGTGATTCGCTATGCGGCGGAAAGCAGTTTGGTAGAATATGATGCGGATTGTAGTCTTACGGATATCCGCGCGGAGATCATCCGCTGTGAACTGTGCGGGAGATGGTAGGTGATAATCATGAATAAAGTGAACATGCTTATAGGTGAGCGGAGACGTTTGACAGTACGTATTACTGCAGGTGGGCAGGATTTTACGATTCGGAATCCAAAATATGAGTTGATGCGTAGCGGAGAGGTAATCGCCTCAGGCACACCGACTGTCAGCAGAAATGATTTGATCTGTATGCTTGAGCCGCCGGTCGCAGGAGGGTATACAATGGAGTTTACATTCGAGATTGCGGGAGAGATTGTAAAAAAACGAGTAACGATTTTGGTAGAAAAGTGAGGCTTGAAAATGAAAGATAGAGTACCGAAATATCCGGGGCGTGTTTACGTTACCCCGGAAAATGGGAGCGCGCCGTATTATGCGACACTTACGAGAGCGGATGAGCCGGTGGTGGAAGGGACGGCTTTGAACAAAGCAAATCTGTTGAGTGATACTACAGCAACTATGCTCGGATTTACAGCAGATGAGGATCCAACGGTAAATGATGCTTTATATCAAGTGAATGAAAATATTAAAAACTATCAGTCTACATTTCAGAAATTGATGACAGGGAGGTTTATCTAATGGGTATGCAAATTTTTGAGAGCAGCGGAACGTTCAACCCGTCCGCTTTAGGGCTATCTGTTGGCACCGTGTTAAATATCGTTTGCGTCGGAGGAGGCGGAGGCGGAGGAGGCGGAGGCGGAGGCTCAAATGCAGGTGCAGCTGGAGGCAATGCGGGAAAAGGGGGAGACCCTGGCATAGACTCCAATGGCAACGCAACCGGAGGCGGCGGAGGCGGCGGAGGCGCTGGCTATGGCGGAGGCGGAGGCGGCGCTGGCGGCCGGCACTTCAGTTCGAATGACGTATGGAAAGGCAAAGGAGGCGCGGGTGGAGGTTCGGGGTATATAAAATTCGGATGCGTTGCGCTGTCCAGCCTGTCCAACATTGCTGTCACCGTCGGCGCCGCGGGAGCTGGCGGAAGTAGTAACACAACAAGTGCCAGTTCCGCAAACGGAAAATCCGGGGGTACTTCGTCGTTTGGGCCTTATCTTTCCGCCTCAGGTGGCATTGGAGGCGAAGGGGTCTATAGCAATAGTGGCAAGGCCACCCTTGGCGGAGCTGGGTTCAATACGGGAGGAGATGGGGCCAAGGGTTACCTCTGCGGAGGCGGCGGAGGCGCAGGCGGCTATGTCATCGGCTCGAATCATTTCGGCGGTGGTGGCGGTTCCGCCGTCTGTGAGTCTAAACCTTTTGGCGCATCATCAATGGACGGCAGCGGATGTGGCGGAGGCGGAGGCGCGTCTTCCATTGATGACGATGACGTCGATCTCACTAAATTTATAAGCAAATACATCGACCCGGGCAAAGGCGGCCCTTTTGGTGGTGGTAATGGTGGAAATTTCGGCACCCGTGGCGCCGACGGCGGCCCAGGTCATGGTGTCGTAATCGTCACGTGGTAAGGAGGTTGAAAATATGAAGTATATCCTTTTAGATGATTTATCCGTCGCGGAGATTATCCCGGCAGAGGATCCAATATTTCCCGACATCCCTCTGGAGGAACGGTATGCACCGGACTTTATCGCCCAGTTACTGCCTGTTGAGGATACGGTAGAAGTGGAGCAGAACTGGATTTATGACGCGGGGGCTGGCACTTTCGCACCCGCACCAGAGCCTGAACCAACCGAAAAAACAGAAGAGGTAATAACGAATTAAGGAGGTAAAAGATTATGAAAAAAGAAATTAAAAAAAACTATAAGGAAATTGCAAAAACAAATACTTTCGTGAAACATGCGAAAGAGGTTCGTGAAATCTGTCTGGTACAGAATGTCGATGTTGGTGTGGCTGTTGATATGTACATCACCAATCATCACCTGACAAGATCAAAAGAATTGATGGAACAGAGCAAAGAATTCCGAGATCTCTGCCGTGAAAATCCGCTGAAAAGTATTGTGGAGGCACTGGGAAAATAATGGACATGCTTACACAGATTGCGTGGTCTGCCCTGCCTGCTCTTTTGAGCGGTATTGTACTTGCGATTTTTGGCAGACAGCAAAATAAACGGGATAAAGCTGCAGACAAAAGGGAAGAAGAACGGAAAAAGAGTGAAGTGGTAAAACTTAACCTTTTAGCGGCTACCGCGGATCTCTCCTGCGCTACAGCGGTATCACTCAAATATGGCAGAACGAATGGAGAAATTGACGAAGGCTTGAAGCAGTACAACAAAGCGATCGCGGCCTTTCGCGATTACGAAAGGGAAAAATTAGCGGAGCAGGTATAGATCGGTCACCTTATTAAAAAAGTGGTCGATTTTTTTTAATAAGGTTTCAAATTCCTACATTATATTAAACAGAAATTAAAAGAGGTGAAAACTGAAATGACAAAAAAATGGTGGAAAGCTGCAGGAATGAGAGCAGTAAAGACGATCGCTCAGACGGCAATCGCCACGATCGGCGCATCAGTTCTGCTGTCCGAGGTCAATTGGGCAGCAGTGGTATCTGCTTCGGCGTTGGCCGGAATCCTGTCTCTGCTGACCAGTGTCGCAGGGCTTCCAGAGCTGAAGGAATAATATGGCGGTTGATATAGGTCTATGGTAAAATAAGAATAAGGATTACCGTTTGGCGGTCGGTCACTCTCTGATGAAGGGGGTGACGCTTATGGTTACATACTCAGAGCTGTTTACATTCAGCTCGCTGATCGTGAGTATTATTACCCTTTGCGTGTTGTTACTGCGCAAGAAATAGCAAAGACCGCCTAATCTGAGGATTAGACGGTCGCTTTGGAAAAGTATTTCTCGGACTGACCGCCGTACCAAAGGCGGTAATCCTTTTTCTATCTATATTAAGATTACCATGAAGAAAGAACTTAATCAAGGAAATTTCAGAGGAAGCCGAAAGGCTTCTTTTTTTCGTGCAGGAAATCAGGAGGTGAAAAATGCAGATCAAACAGCAGATTATCTCAAAGAGCAGATTATCGCAGCGGCCCGGCATCGCTATGACTCCGCAGTTTATTACGATCCACAGTACCGGAAATCCATCCAGTACAGCGCAGAACGAAGCGGACTATGTTTGTAAGAATTCTGTCCGTCAGGCATCGTTTCATTTCGTCTGCGACGAGAAGCAGGTGATTCAGGTGATTCCGACGAATGAGATTGCCTGGCACGCCGGAGACGGCGGCAGCGGTACAGGAAATCGGAAAAGTATCGCAATCGAAATCTGCGAGAGCGGCAATCGTAAGGCAGCCGTAGATAATGCGGTGCAGCTGACGAAACAGCTTATGGATGAATTTAAAATTCAGCCGGGAAATGTCTTTCAGCATCATCATTGGAGCGGTAAGAACTGTCCGCGGATTCTGAGAGATAATAAATACATAAAGGATAGAATCGACTGGAAATATTTCACGGCGAAAATCAGAGAAGCGGAGGAAGAGATGACACAAGAACAGTTTAACAAGATGATGGACAAATATCTGGAAGAGCGTGCAGCACAGCCTCCACATGACTGGTCAGCAGCTGACCGAAAGTGGGCAGAAGAAAACGGCATCATTCAGGGAGATCCTGACGGCGAGAAAAGATACCTGTCTTTCATTACGAGAGAAGAAGCTGCGGCGATGCTACATCGAGCAACAGAAAAAGAATAATATAAATTTAGTAAAATGTATTTGCAAAAATATAGCCATTTGAT